>QMCD01000150.1_pt1 | contig 49576 bp, 55 predicted proteins | sample 1821841 | NCBI WGS metagenome assembly QMCD01 (sample SAMN01991225, study PRJNA193472) | Termite gut metagenome, whole genome shotgun sequencing project. | isolation source: worker | host: Macrotermes natalensis
CGGTAATGAACTTTCGGGTTCCATAAAATGCGGGGAATTTCTTGATTAGCTGCAAAACCAGTTAGCTTCCCAAGAAGCGCGGCGGCGGCGGTGGCGGCGGCGGGCACTAAACCTGATTCCTTATCCAGCGTTTTATGATCACGCTGGATATATATTTTTCGGCAGTATTTAAGATATATCGGTAATCAGCGAAATCCCCCGGAATATAGATGCCGCCATGATCTTTGTATGTATGGTCCGGACCTTGCGGGGGCTTTCATCGCCATCCGTATGAAAAAGCGCAACCCCTTCAGCGGGAAATCGATATAATATCTCAGCAAGATCTCTTTGAACCTTTTCCCCTTTGATGATGATCTTGTTGATGCCGCTCTGTACAAAAAAGGCCGCCGAGGGAAGATCCTGTTGATATAAATCCCAGCTGTTGTCAAAAACAGAAGCCGACATCCTGAACCGGTGCATACGGTTGCTGTCCAGTAAAAATACCGGCGGCGCTTCTTTTTCCAGTTTAATCTTTGATAATTCCAAAGCCCCCCAAAGCAAAGCCTGCTCCAGGCCGTGATTGTCTACTAGAGCCATTGCGCCGGGCTGGGCTCTGGTACCGTTATAAAGCGGTATCGGCCGGAACCCCCTCCGGGCCAGTGATATGGCCTCTTTTATGGCTTCATTGCCGGGAAGGTCAAGGATAATCGCGGTATCCGTCTTTAATTCATTCCCATGGAGAATGACGTGTCCAGCATCGAAATAAGACTCTTGGACTTCCCTATGTGTCATTGCTGCCGAACCACTACCGCCAAAGGAAACCGGAGCATTCCCGCCAAAGGAAACCGGGGCGTTCTTGCCATGGGAAACCACGCCGATCCCGACAAAGGGCACTGGCCTGACCCAGGCAGTCCATCGCGCATCCGGCGGAGCCCATATTTTGTATATCTCTTTACCTGTCATTGTTTTTCCCTCGTTTTTATTATAGGCCGGGTTCCGCGAGGCGTTCCGGTCTGCTTTTCCTTATCAATACCGGAATATCGGCCGCACGGGAATCAATCCGCGGCTGGCTGCTGATCCTGGCATAATATCCGGCAGCCTTTCCGTCAATACAAAAAGAACCTACACATACATGAAAACTTTCACCGTCCACACCGGTCAATGGCTTGCTGTCAAACCTTTTCTGGGCCAAATACTTTCGGGGGTGTTTTTGGACTTCTCTCAGGATCTTCTTATATTCACTGTCCGTACATGCCTCTTTAATCGCTATGTTTTCACCGACTCGGCCACAGGCTGGCTTAAAGATAAAATCATCCTGCCGCTCCTGCTTTTTAACATCATTGACTTCAATGGTCAGCGGCAGCAATGACCGCCATACCGAAAAATCGGCGCCATACTCTTCCAGCTGATCCCATACCAACGGAAAACGTTTCGTCTGGGCAAATATTGCAACCGGATGATTGCAGGCAGTCGTGACACTATCAAAATAACCCTTCCAATCATCCGAAACCCGAAAGCCGCTTCTCCAGAACCCGGATAGCCGCCGTTCCGTCTTTATATCGGTCAGCCACTCAAGCGGCATGAATCTGACAATCGTGTCAATCTTACCGACATTACCGCCAAGAATACTGACGGCTTCCTGACACTCAAAACGTAAATGATCGGCAGCCGCATAGATAACCGAAAAACCCCTGTCCTTTAACCGGTCGCCCAGGAACTGCATTACCTGCCTGTCGTCGCTGTAGCATGTACAATGCACCAGCATGATCCTGCCGCCGGCCGCAGTCTTGTCCGCAATGGCTCCGGTAAGGATACTGCCGAAATCTTCATACCAGTAATGTCCGGCCGGAAACAGCCCGGCGGCAATCGCCGGCATGACCGATGCTTCCGCAAACCCGCCGGGGACATCGCTGTTAACCTCACTGACCGCCCAGCCTCCTTCCGCCGTCGGATGAAAATCAAAACGCAGCAGACGGATATGACTGTCCCTTTGGTAATTTTTCATTTTCTTAAGCTCTTTACGGACTGGCTTCGGCAAAGCCAGCGGGCCGGCAAGCCTAAGATTCCGGTTCAGGATCTCTTCGGCCTGCATCGTTTCTTTAGCAAGCTGCTCCGTAAGCCGCGCCAGTTCCCGGTGCTCTTCTTCCGTTATCACTAAAACATGCTTCGCTATCGTATTATGATCCAAGAACTGCGGATCCCACTTATAGCCGTCAAAAATAACGTCAAGCCGGTAGTCATCATATTTATCCTCAGGTATGGACAGCAGTTTCATCATTCTGGTCTCCGATTCATTCGTAAATAATCACGGATAAATTATACTGCAACACCGGTAAACAATCAATATCGCAGAATTGATTTCGTTATATAACTCACCCCACAATTATTCCAGCAAACACTTTTGACCAAACCGGCAAATTTTCTTGACCAAACGCCCTGACCAACATTTGACCAAACCCTCCCCCAAAGACGGCGATAACTGCGATACTTTACGCTACCCGCTCCCCCTCATAATCATAACCTCCAACCCATCCGGTCAAAAAACGCCGCAAATCCCGGCCCAACAGCCTAATTCACGGCGTTTTCACGCTTCCTTATATCACTTCAATCCAAGCCTCTAAAACTCCGCTCAGTTCCCCTTCTGCTTTGCTAACTTCCCTGCGTTCTTTGCGTTCGACTTCATCAAAAGAAGCCATATGATATTTGCTGTAGTCATTTACTTGCAGGGTTTCCGTTGATACCATATGCACCGCATCCCCCAGTATCCTCTCAGCATCATCTCGTAAAATCCATGATGCCTGATGGAACAGCTAAACCTCTTATTTCAGTAAGCAGGGCGACTTCGGCAATATGGATTTCCATGACAATGACTTTGACGCTGTTCTTCCCATGCGACTGGAGCCGCTTCATTTTATCTCATTGACATAGAGACGAATCCGATTCTCTGCGATATCCGCAACCTCATCAGCCGATTTGCTACCGCTAAAATAAGTCTGTGCCTCCTCTGCCAGAATACTGTTAATCTGATTATCCGACTCTATCACTTTATTTGCACCTTCAATCAAATCACGGATAGCCTGCACCTCTTCTTCTTTAGCTGCATATATTTCTATCATCATCTGGCCCAACGGAGCTGAAGTCAACGGCACTTCTTGCTGATTGCCATTTTCATCTGTGGTATAGGTCGCCTCCATTGCCCGCTCCAGCTGTTTTTCCAGACCACTCCTGCGAAGCGGAAATCCTGTCACTATCGTTTCACTCTCTTGAAAGTCCGCTGCAAGCATGCTGCTGACAAATTGCCATGCAGCCTCTTTGTCGGCACACTGACTGCTGATGGCAACCAGCGCAGATGAACCGACCATTGAACCATTACCATTTTCACTCGGATATCCCATATAGGTAATCGGTTCGCCATATATATTGACCATAAGCTGATGAGACATTACATTGGCAATTGCCATTTCATATATCTGAATCTGACCATCGCTGATTTTCGGGAACAACATATCCATTGAATCAATGACAAATTGATCGTCGGATGTAAATTGATTGGCAAATTCCAAAGTTTTAATAAAGAAATCCCTGTCAAATCCATTTTCACTATCATTCCAATCTACGATAATATCATAGTTTGCTGCAATACATAGATTCAATACCCCCGACTTGGAAGCATTGGCAAATAGCTGACTATCACCGCCGTATTGGTCGTAAAAATCTATCATTTCATCCAGATTCCAAGAGTTGTGTCCCTCTAAAAGAGCCTTTCTCCCCATAGTGGTATAAATCGCATAAGTTATCGGTAGACCGTAAAGTTTCCCATCCATTTCAAAGGCAGCTAAAATATTTTCCTGCAAATCAGCCCGACCTACAGAACTATCGGCATCCAGATAAGGATTCAAGTCCTCTAGGATTCCTTTTTCGGAATATACATGCATGGATGAACCAATAGGAAGAGCCATGATGTCCGGACAATTGCCGCTTATTATGTCAGTATTTAATTGCTCCATTCCCGCTACCACATCTTCAGCTCCATATTCTACAATCTCAATCCGATAGTCGGAATTACTGCGGTTAAAGTTAACGACAGCTTCTCGCATTGCAGCATCTATAAACATGGAAACTCCACCGAATGTCAGTATTTCTTGGGTTTTCTCAATGCTCTCACCCTCTAGCTGGGGACGTACTATCGTAAGGGAAGATTGTACACTGTTATCCGCCTGATACTCCCTGTCTAACCATAATACACGACCATCCGTCAGTGATAAAAACTGTCCGTAATAATCAGCCGCCACATCCAGAGCAGACCACTGGAAGCGTTCAATTGTAGTTTTATCTTTAATATTATAATCATATACCCCACTAGTGGAAGCAAGCGTTATGTTTCCTTCCGCACCGGCACCGATACCTATTAACAATTCTGATATGGGAAGATCTGCCTTCGCTCCCAATGACTTTGTTTCGCTGTCTACTTCTGCCATTCCGTACAAAGCGTTTCCGGCAGTTGAAACCCAAATAACATAAATCTTTCCGGTTCCATCCTTACCCAGAAAGCTAATAGTGTCGACACATTCTGTCTGATACAGCAAATTCCCATCAGGATCCATAACAAATATCGTTTTATTAATAGCAATATAGCTATTCCCCTCGACATCGACCTGAAATCCGGTAAATAATTGATTTCCTTGTTCTTGATAAAAGTCATAAAGTGAAACGATACTGGAAACGTTGCCGGCTTCATCCAACCGCATCCACAGCACATCGGTTATGACGTTCACATCCTTGGCATCCGTACAATAAATAACTATATGCAGTGCGCCGTTACCATCAGGCACCATATAGCTAAGACTCTGGCCTTCATCCATAACAAGCGGAATTGCTGCCGCGTCCTGCGTCCCGCTCTCCATATCCATACGAAAAATCATCTGCTGTTGCGAAGTATCCCCTGGTAATTTCTGATTTAAGTAGTACAAAGTATTTTGGTGTACCGCTACATATACTATATTTTCATGCGGCATATCTGCTATTTCGGCAATATACACATCATTTTCCGCTATTGCCTTCTCCGTCGCATTCACCTGTGTGGACGGTTTTTCATCCGAACCGCAACCAATGATCGAAAAGCTAAGCACGGATAATAGGAGCATAGCAGAAAGTATCCTGATTCCCATAGTTTTATAAATATTCATAGTGTGTCTCCTCTATCTCTTTATTATTATATTTACTAATTTACATATGTTTACAGTCCAATTATTTTAACATTATATTGCTTTGGTAACTGGCATACTTGTTCTAAAAAATCCTCATCTTTGATGTAATATACCGGTTTTAGCAAAGAGTCGTTATTATCTATTATGCCACGAAAACGTTCTTTGTTCGTATGTAGCTCAGACGCAATTGATTTTGTAAACGAGGTATGAGGATATAAACGCACTCCCATATTGACTGAGATATAATTTGCATTATAATTCTGACAAAACTCAATCTCGTCTTTTAATTCATCTATATCATTCCACGGAAAACCAACGACAAAACTAGGTACAAAGGATAAATCATACTCATAAAGCAGTTTAAACATTTGTTCCACATCTCCTTTCTTAAACTGACGTTGTAATATCCCTATCCTGCTCTCGTTTAATGAATCAATACCAATCGAAATCCCCACACATCCTGATTCTTTGAGATTCCGAACATATCTTTCTTCTAATCTGCTAGGTTTTAGATAGGCGTAATACTTTATTTGATATTCTTCTGCAATCAAACGTTCCATAAATCGATTGCTCTGCTTCTGATTATGATTGAATTCACTATCACATATAATGAAGTGGTCTGAATATTTATATAAATCCCTGGCTTCTTGCATTACATTATCCACCGCAACTTCATTATATGACTGCTCATGTTCTACACAATAATTACATTTTTCCGGACAACCCACATTGGTAACTATCCCCAAACTGGCACCATACTTTATATAAGTGTTATAATCAATCAAATTTCTCCGATGAAATTTGTTGTAAATTGGATATTCGTTACCATTATAGATACGTTTGTCTCCCTCTGACACATTATTTAACAGATCCAAAATTGCATATTCTCCATGGTTAATGATTCCATAATCTGCATGTGTATAATCTAAAATCTCTTCCGGAGCAATGGAAAATCCTTGTCCGCCCAGAATGATTTTCACATCTTTGTATTTCTTAATTAAAGTGACCATTCTTCTCAGGTCATCAATATAATATCCTCTCTCAAACAGCGATCCGGTATCCAGATTACGAAAAGTCATGCATACGATATCGCACCAGTTAACCTTTTCTTTCAGTTTATTTGTTCCTGATGAGAAGATAATATCATAAATCTTGACCTCATATCCCGCATCCACCAACGGAGTGGCTATGAATTCCAAACCTATCGGCGGCACCAGCGGATTCATGTTCTTATTCATATTTACAAGTAGTACATTCTTCATTTTATCTCCTCGTAATTGTTAAATTTTCACGTCATAACTGCTATATATGAACTTCATTCGGCGGCTCATTCGCATATATATACAGCTGCCAATGAGTAAAGCAAAACCAGTTAATACAAGGTTAATCTGCAAAAAAGAATAATCCAGTAAACGCAATATTATAAAGGCGAGACATTCAATGAAAATCCATATCATGACTTTCAGCATGCCCCAAAAAATATTTACATTCGCATTTGTCATTTTCTTTACACTTTCCCATGAAATGTATGGTGATTTATAATCTCGTAAAGAAGCAAATGAGATACATGCATAAATACTCATAAAAAGCAAAATATATGTTGTAAATGTGTTATTAATTTGTATCACACCCGTCAAAACAATAACAAGATAAGATAATAAACCCGAAATTTCTGTCATAATAAGTGTAATTCTGCATTTATTTAAGTACAGTTTATCTGACGATATCGGAAGAACTCTGGTTAACCAATATAACTTTCCTTCTCTAGAAACCGGGGCGAGACAACTGCTTTGTGAAAGTATCATTAAATTAATAACTAGCAACAGTACATAGATACCATATTCAAATTGTTCCAGCAATTCTACTACTTCTCCGATTTGAGGACTGAAGATTCCACATATCTTAATCAAACCCAATAAGTATAAAAGGATCATAGGTGCTAGGAAGATCTCCATTATAAAATGCGGTAAATATCCCTTATACTTACGGATTACCCACCATTCTCGCGTAAAAAGATTTATTGCATTCTTTCGGTTTCGGCGTTTGCTTCTCTGTATTTCAATTTGTTCTTTTGCTTCCGCTTTTAATTCCAGATAACAGTAAGAACAGTTATATGTAAGCATGATCAAAAGAAAAGCGGTGACTATGGTCAGAAAAAAACCTGTGAGTGCCCTTTGTTCAACCAAAACGATGTAATTAAGGGGAACTAAATAATTACTTAATCGGTCTGTTAAAACAATTATAATATGATTGATCAGATTTTCTGTCACATGTCCTGTGGATAACTTAAATAAAATATTTGTGATAATAAAAGTTATATATGCCAAAATCACCAATACAATTCCAAAGCATACAATTTTATACCGTCTTTTCTTATGATACATATACTTACATAAAGAAATCAAAAATTGAACGAAACAAACTGTCAGAAAAGAAACGAAAATGATGCCCAAAATAGTTTTAAGCCAATATGTTCCTTTTCCTCCGCAGTAAATATGCATAATAACCGCCGGAATCATTGTAAGCAAAGAAAACAAAAGATTCATCTTATAAATATGTAATATTCGTGATTTCAAAAAAATCTTTTTACTCAATGGCAGAACCATTAGCAACTGATAATCATTGGAATCCAAAATCATTGGACTAAACAACATGGAACAGCAGACACAATTTAAAATAAATGTTACAAAATAAATTACAGTTTGAGCACTTTCCAAAGAGACATGAATGGTGCAATATATATATCCATATGCCTGAATAGATATGAGATATAAAATTAAAAACAGGAATATGATACCTTGAAATACTCGTGCTAATTTATTCTTAACAAAAATCGAATTAATAAAACGACGAAATATAAGGAAATCAAGCTTCATCATCTTAACGGTTCTCATATAGTAACCTCCTTTCGGGTTCAAAAGCTATGTTTTCTATTCTTTTTTTGATCCGACGACATTCATAAAATGTTTCTCCAACTCGCCGGCCTTATGGTAATCATTCATCTTGAAATAGTCTACAATCTTTCCATCCGAAAGGATTCCAATATCTGTACACAATACTTGTGCGAGATCCAGTAAATGTGTAGAAAAGAATACGGTTCCGCCGTTATTTACATAATCCTTTAAAATTGACTTGTAAGTAACGATAGCAAAAGGATCCAGACCATGCAAAGGTTCATCCATAATCAGGATTGGCGGATTTATGATAAATGCAAGCATGATTCCAAGTTTATTATTCATACCCAGAGAATAAGTGGAAATCAACTGATCCAGTGCATCTGTCATTTCAAAATCATCAGCATACTTTGATGTTGCCTTTTTCATACGACTTACCGGTACCTGATACAGACCGGAAACAAACTGAATCCATTCATATCCTGTAATTCGGGAATATATCTCATATTCATCTGGAACGTAATAAAACAATCTTTTATATTCTATTTCATCTTCCTTCAACTGCATATTTGAAAGAAATACATTTCCTTGACGCAAATTCAACAGACCGCTCATAATCTTAATCAACGTTGTCTTACCTGCTCCATTGATTCCTAAAAGTCCAAAGATTGATCCTTTAGGTATGTTTAAATTCAGATTGTCTAATACTTTTTTATTTTGATCATAACTAAATGATATCTGTTTTAATTGAATGATATTCATTTATCTTTCCTTTCTCAATTCAGTTTTAATTCCCTTTATTATCAACATATTACCATATGTAAAGTTACCCTGACGGAAATACTCATCGGGATTTCTTATTATATATTCCGATATTTTATATTGTATTCCACAATAATCCTCAATGCTCTTTTCATCCAATAACGAATACAATTTATGTTGTTTCATATCATTATAATACCGGTCAATATAATTCAATACATAGTTTGAACTCTCAATAATCCGCTGCTTTCTATTCTTATCATAATTCTTACAGTATTCAAAAGTAGATATCACTTCAATTTCGATCTGCTTTATGCGATAAGAATGAAATACATTAGGAATCTTCATAGCATACAGGCGATCTATCCCTCTGGATTTTGGGATGTCTATAAGTATTTTTTTTAAGATTCTGCTCATAACTTCCTTATCATTTTCATCTAATGCCGGTATATGTACATTATTGCAATCACATTGATACAATGGTTCAATACAACAAATTATTCCATTGTTTTTCACAGCCTGATATACCGCATCAAATAATTGTTTAGAATCCTTGGTATCAACTAACGTACAATGCGTATAAACCATATCATATTCCTGATAATTTACTTTATTGATATCCTCAACACAAAATTTCAAATTAGCAATATTGTCCTTCTTGTTCCTTAGCTTTGCTTCACGAACTAAATCTGTATCCAAGTCCACGCCGGTAAATTGATGCTTCGGTTGGCCTTCTGCCATAAAAGCAGTAATCAAACCATTGCCGCAGCCAACTTCAAGTATCTCCATAGATTCATTATCTTCACATCCTCGAAATAGGATTGCTCTTGTCTCTTGCATCTTTTGATCATTCCACGCCTGTGTTCTTGTCTGATTTAAGAAAATGCTATCTGTAAATTCCATTTTCTCACCTCCTTCTATATTCTAATTGTTCGTCAAACAGATCGCTCTGGACTCATACATAGCAATTACCTTCGTAATCTTTCGATAAGATTCCTTCGTAATTTTAGGATGTATCTGTAACATGAAATTCTCATATGAGACGTAATCGCTCATAAAATTCTCATCAAATAATGTCTCTTCCAGTTGTAAACCATATTCTTCCCTGTTTTCCCACAATTCAGACGGAATGATGTTCCATATACTGATATTGCTTTGTACTCCGAATCGTTCAACGAGTCTTGCTGCAAAATGTACGGTTTTCAGGCATTCTTCTTCTGATTCCCATGGTAAAAAAATAATAAATGAGCAGTAAATGATATGACTCAGACCAGCTTCTTTTATTCGATACAAATAATCTTCTATCATGGCTGTCGTATAGCCCTTACGCATTTTTCTCAATCCTTCGTCATATCCACACTCAATTCCAACCAAAAAACGTTGAATTCTATTTTTTTTCAGCGCCTCCATCACCGGTTTGGAAACTATTTCATTTAATCTTCCTTCCATAACAAAACTACATCCCTGTGTAATGGATGGCAAATATCTTAAAATCTCTACCAGTCGTTCCTGATCGGTGGTAAAGCAGTCATCTGTAATCGTTATAATACCATTTGGGGTTTTACGGTTCATGCAATCTATTGACTGCCTCAATTTTGTTTTCATTTGCTCCATGCTTAAACTTTTCCATGTACCATGGTGGGTGATCCCACAGAAAGCACAATGAAATTTGCAACCTCTGGATGTTTCGCACGGGATTCCAAAGTAGACATCTTCAGGAAGCTGTTCAAAGCAGCAGACAGAATTGTAAGCAGCAAATTCTTCTGCTGAAAGCGCAATGGCATCTTTATTTCTCTTGATATTGCCGTTAACATCACGAAATGTAATTCCATCAATATGCTCTAACAAAAGTTCATGATTCACCAATGCTTTTGCCAAAGATATAATCGCCTTTTCTCCTTCACCCCTGATAATCGCATCTGTCTTTGTTGTATTCATAATATGCATATCCATCATTGTGGGATGAACACCACCAAGCACTATGGGTAGTTCAGGTCTGTATTCTTTAATCGTCCGTATCACTCTGCTTGTGTTATACCAATTATATGTATTCGATGAAAAGAATAGTATGTCTGAATCACAAATGATTTGCTCCTCCATCTCTTCAAAAGAATCAAAATTCATCTTCTGTAACAGATACGGATCAACAATCCTGGTTGGTATCTGCTCGTTGATCAGTATATTGCCCAAAAGGTAAATTGCTGAAATTGGTTGTCTTGCCAAATTGCGACCACAACGAAACATGTCCGGTGGAACAAATGTAATAGACGCCTTCATGACACTGCCTCTCCTTTATCCGTATCTTCATACAAATCACTTTTTTCATCAGCAAGCATTCTCTGTTCCAATAATGACTGCACAACATTCATCATCTCGTTTCTGATTTCATCAGTTTCTTGCTCATCCTCCGAAAAATATCCGGCCACATTTTGACATGCATTTTCAATTGTACTTGTCTTTTCAAATTCTTTTATAAGTAAATATAAGGATTCATTCAACTCATACAGTTCTATACTATCATTGCGAACGGCCAATAAATGTATCGGCTCGTCTCTTTTTTGACATGGAGAGAACTTTTTTTCTTTCCACAAAAAATCCCTTACTTCGTTTACGTTATAATGATAATTTAATAACTTAGCATGCTTGGCTAAATGTAATGGTGCGCTTCGATTTATAGATGCCGGATGTTTATTTGAGATCAATTGCTTTAAATGGATTTCCGTAAAGATTAGATCAAGTAATTCCACAAGCCATTCTGTACGACTTTGATCCAATCTTACATATTCCTTTAACAAAAAAATAATATCCGCATTGTTATGTATTTGCTGTGCTTGGACTTTCGACTCCATATAATTGTAAAAACCATCCAGAAAATTAAGCAGCTCACCTGCAGAAGCAAATGCTTGTCCAAGCAATTTTAAATCGTATGATAACATGCTTTTCATCTTATGATCATTAGAAAGGCGTTTAATTTCCATGTCTTCCAGTGATATATTATTGTTTCTGTGTACTAAGATATTGTCGCTGCCATTCTTGCTTGAACAATGATGTAAGTGTTCTTCAAAAGAAGTAACATCAAGCTGACAGCCATATTTTTCCGGATCATTGTAAAGCGGCGATGCAGGATCTGTTGACAAACGAATATAAAATGCTTCAATATAATGTGGATATTTAATATTCAATTCCATCATAGCTTCACGATCATCGCGAATATCCTTTATTGTCTCATAAGGCAAAGGGTATGAAAAATAAAGATGTGTGTAAATCTTTCTTTGATAACATTTGCTGATAACATCATACATCTGTGAATTTGTAAATGAATATCCACGAACTTTATTTCTGATTACCTCATTATTGGTTTCCGGTGATATCTCAAATATCAACCGTTTGGATGCCCCCTGGAACAAATCCAAAGCCTCATCTTTTGGCAGCGCCCAGAAACCAAACATTAACGCAATATCCAGTTTTTCTTCTTTGATTTTCTTTAATAAACTATAATAATGCGGTTTTTCAGGCAACGGATCGAAACAAATATAAAAAGAATCATAATTAAGCTTTTGAGCATCCTTGATCGTATTAATTATCTGCTGCTCGGATAAAAACATGCATCTGGAACGATTATTGATTATCTTTTGTGAATTATGTCCGCCTCCGCAGAAAAGGCAATTGGCATAACATCCTTTTCCTGTTAGCAGATAAAAAGTTTTGCCCAGTGTAAAGTCCTTAATTCTGAAGTCAAAAAATGTGTCGTAACAGAACGATATAATATCTACTTTCGTACCTGCATACTCATACCCAATATCCTTTGACTCCTCATATTCATACAGATATTGATCAATTTTTGCAAAATGTAGCTTCTCAACATCCTCACTTGTACTTACATACGTAATTCTATTTGTTTTGATTTTCTTATCTTGACTTCTCCAAACCAGATTCGGAACATCCGAATAGTCTGTTATATCATCCTTAAGGCACTCCAGCAGTTTGATTAAAGGCTTTTCTCCATCTCCCTGAATAATCGCACTGATACCCGGACAGTACTTCATGATATCTTTCGCAAAAATACTGGCAGAATATCCTCCCAAGCATATAAATAGATTCGGAAAAGCAGTATGAATCTGCTTGATCAAATCAATTGTTTCCTCGACCATTGGAAACCAGTGTGCGGAAAAACCAACCAGTATTACATCCTGATCTATATACTTCAGGACATCAAAGGAATGATTTTTCAATTCTTCAACCTTTGTATGAATAATTTGAGCTTTATATCCAATAGAGTTAGCTAAATCAGCCAATCCCCAAAGTCCCATTGTTATCTGCGGTGTCAAATCATTATACCTGCCACAATGAATAAATAACACTTTATAATTCCGATTCATATTGTCCTCACAAAATATATTGATTCCACTTATTCTTTTAAATAATTATCCATCAGCTTAATACCTCTGTTGTAATACATTCCAATCACTTTGGACAACTTATTATTCTCACGTTTTCCGATCGTTGGATGTGTTTTAAAGAAAAGCTCGATATCTTTACTTGTTGCAAACCAATCCGGGTTATCAAACATTGACTCATCTACATTTATTCTATATTCGTATCGATGGTCCCACAGCTCTGATGGTATGATGCTCCAAGTACTAATATTAGATTTAACTTCATACTTTTCAACAAGTTTTGCTGCGAACTTAATCGTCTGGATACAATGATCAACCGTCTCCCATGGAAGACAAATGATGAAAGAGCAATATATTTTGCTACTGATGCCAGCTTCTTTTATCTTTATCATATAGCGCTCAATCTGCTCGGTATTATATCCTTTACGTATACGTTTCAAACCTTCATCATAACCACATTCTATTCCAACCAGAAACCGTTTAATATTATTACCTCGAATTGCTTCCAATACATTTGGTGATTGTATTTCATTGAGTCTTCCTTCGATTACCATGTCAGGCCGGTATGGTAATCGACTAATATGATCAAACACTTCTAACATACGCTCTTGATTTGAAGTAAAACAATCGTCTGTAAGCATCATAAAACCGTTTTTAGTCTTCGTGTGAACAATTTCCGCAGTCTCATCAATCTTTTTAAACAGATTATCTTTTGTAAGCGTTTTCCAACTCCTATGTATTCCGACTCCACAGAAGCTACAATTATACATACAACCTCTCGATGTTTCACATGGAATCGCATCATAAACCATTGCCGGCAATTCTTGAAATGGACTAAAATTATTGAATTCGTTATATTCCTCATCTGTTAAGGGGGCAGCATCCTCCATTCGGATTACCCTGCCTATTTCATTTCGATATGTAATTCCTTTGATTTTGCCCAAGTTGTTATAGTCATGTGTGACCAACGCTTTGATAACCTTTGGTAATATCTTTTCTCCTTCACCACGAACCACAACATCAATCAATGTGGAAAAGGCCAAATACTCATCAAGCATAGTCGCATGAATTCCACCCACTACTATTGGCAGCTTGCGCCTGTGTTTTTTGATTGTGCTGATCGCAGTTCTAGTATTTCCCCAGTTAAAGGAATTGACAGAGAAAAGAACAATATCCGCATCGCGAATTATCTTTTGGCTCAATTCCTCGAAATCATTCACATTCAATTGCATTATTTCACTTTGATCGATAATCTCAGTAATTATACCATAACGAATCAACAACTCCCCCAGCAAATATACCGCTTGCATTGGTTGCCGGCTGACATTTTCATTTTTATTCAGTTCCACCTCCGGAACAAATACAAATGATGCTTTCATACATTTCTCCTATGTGATTGTATGAAATGGAATTGAGTCCATACAACATTCCATCCGGCTCGATTGATATAAGCTTGTGAATCCCGAAAAGAGCACCTTCACTTTATCATTAAACCAAAAATCCTTACATGTATCCCAAATTTCTTTCAAGCTTTTCTTTCCAATATTACCGAATGTAATGTGGAACCACTCATTGATGCAGACATCTCCGTTTGATTCAATATATATACTATTTGCAACTGTCTTTTCAGATAATAGACATCGAATCTCGTCCGAGCCATCTTTATAACAAATATGGAATGATTCTTCAAATTCTTCTGCCAAATCAATCAGATCAATTGAAAAATCATCCACTTCATCTTGTGACAATATAGATTCATCCTCAACCGGCGAGTACCTAGGCTCGCAATAAATTGCATCAATTTGATTGCTCACCTTAACAAAGTTGGCAATAATACCATTTAAGGAATTAATATTGTCGCGCTGTACAATGATATGAATCCGCCTTCGTGCTTCTGCGGAATCTTGAATACAGTTATAAATTGCCTGCACATCACTATCCTGCCGTATCAAGAAGTTAATATACTCACATACGTGGTCAATACGTTTCATTTCCGCAGAATCAATATTTTCAGCAGAAAGATTCCATTCAAATCCAATTCCCGCTTCTTTTGCTTTGATAAAAAGCTTATAAATATCATCTTGCTTGAGTAATCCTTCGCCAAAGTCAACTCTGACACTCAGGATTTTATTCTGTACAAATTGTGTCAGCATATATTCAATCATATCTGACGAAAGCTTTTCTCTATCCTTCAAGTTCCATCCCACAACACATGGACTGCGAAATGTAAACATACGAATAACCTCCATTCTTTGACAATTATCATTACTCCTAAAAATTATTCACCATCAAGCAGGATAATAATATTCTGTTTTTCCATTTCTTCCACAAACTTCAAGACATCATCCTTAATCATCTGCTCATCATCACTTTCAAATTCATTCATGATTTTATTGATAATATCCGTGATGTTATTCTTTCCATCTGCATATTGAAAGATTGTAGCTGCTACAGGGTTCAAAATATTGATATTGCCATTTCTGGGGTTTTGGTATGTAATGTACATATCATCTTCGCCGTCCCAGCGCCATCTTACATTCACTTTTTTGGGATATACATTCAAATTGTTCACACTTTTTCCTCCTGATACTTTCATGAAATATTTTTAGCTAGTTTATGAAATAAAAATTTTCTCGTCTAAATTATCACGTACTGTCTCATCCTCAGTTGATAAATAGCCCTGTTCAATACATTCTCTAACTTTCGGATTATGCCAGGCACCTGCCATGTCATCAAAAATGTCTTTTAAATCCTTTTCTTTTACATTACCAAAAAAAATATCTGCATATGGTGTTATTCCAACAAAACCATCAGACGTAATTCTCATCAGCATGACCATATTCATTTTACTGCCTTTAGTAATATGTACGGACGGGTCTCCATAAGCAAGCTTACATTTAAGTTTATCATGATTTTCTACAAAGTCGAAATACTGTTTGTATTGCTCGTCTGTCGGCACAACCTTTTCCTCATGTCCTTTTACTCTACCTGAAATAGCAAGTTTTTGTGTACGTAATTCTGACACATTAAGCTTATCACATAACTCATATACCCGTCTGATATCATCGATGTTATTTTTTGATGCGGCAAAAGATATTTTTACTTTAACACCTTCCGCAACGAACCATTGAATGGCATTGATCGCATCTTGAAATGAACCCTGCCGTCTGCGAACTCCATCATGAATCTCTGCAGTAGAACCATCCAGACTGATCTGTACTGTGCTTAAATATCTGGAAAGTTTCTTAACTCTCGCAATAGTCATATTGGCACCGCTTATAGCAGTGGCAACACTGATACCACCAACACACAAATAACGAACCAGTTCATCATACTCACGACGCAACGATGGTTCTCCGCCGGTTAAGCAGATACTAAATAACCGCGACTCCAAAATTTTATCTGCCAAATCAAATAACTGTCTTCCACTAAGTTCTTCCACCCGCGCCGGCGAAGAATTATAACAATAAATGCAATTTTGAGGACATTTTGAGGTAATCTCCCACATACCAAATATCGGAGCTTTCAATCTCTTTGGAGTAATCCCTCTTTCCTGTGCTAATGAAAATTGTTCAAAAGCATCATTTGTCAATTGCTCAATATCGCAATCAAAACCACTATAATCGAAAATACTTTCGTTCATCCTTTTCCCTTTCTTTAGTATCATGATTCGAATGTTATTGTAATTCGATCTGCTCCCTGATCTTTTATTTTGCAAATATCCCAAATGTTTTCTACATTTTTTAATAATTCTATAATTTCCGACCGTTTCCATATGCTTCTGTAACCGGCATTCCACAAATTAATAAAACTTCCATAATTACGGTAACTATCTGTGGTCAAATCTAGATATGCACTTGGCTTCATTTTGCCAACCGGGCTGATGATCCCCCCCCAATTCAATCCTCGGGTTATGCCTGTCTTGATCATTAATGCCTGATTGACAAAATGAATTTCCATTGGCAATTCATTTGGATTCTCTTTGCATTTCTCGTAATATGCCTTGCTTTTTTCATCAATGAGTTCTTTTAAAAGAATCCCTTCATTAAGAGAGATTTTTTCTCGATTATCTCTTGCTCTTCCTGCAAGTACCACTTGCTGAAAACGCAATTGAGTCACCTCTTTTGCAGAGAAAAATTCAATTATAGAATCTAACTCGCCAAAGTTCAGTTTGGAGATTACGCATTCGATTACAATCGGAATCTTTTTATTACCATATTGCTTGATTCCGTCAATTAACTGTAATGCAGCATCCAATGCCCCTGCTTTACCTCTGATCCGATCATTAATCTCTTTCTTGCACGAATCAATGGATATACAAAAAGCCAATCGATCTAATCGGCATAGTTTTTTCAATACCTCTTGATCAACATTAAAACCCGCAGTATTAATACTTGTATGAATTCCTGCTTCGTTAAACATCTGAGCCAACTCATACAATTCATTGCAGTAAAACGGTTCTCCGCCAGAAAGATTGATCGTAAAAATATGATGATTAATCAATTCCTGCGCCAAAGCAAACTTCTCTATTCTACTTAACTCTGCTTCATTATATTCACATGGAAAATCACCGCCGCAATATATACAATGACAAGCACATTTTCCTGTCAACTCCCAAATCATTTCGATTGGCGCATTAATATATTGTGGATATACATCCGGATGCTCTTCAATTCTATCCATAAGTTTCATATTCTCCTCTGCGTATTCTAACGATTATGTACGATACCTTTTTCACAATCGTCTATGCATTCCGGCACAAAACTACCATATTTTTTATAATTCACTACCGGGCAGGCAATCTCGCAAACTACATGTTTACAGCCAAAACATTTCGGTCTCATAGCATTACGGATTTCAATTAATGTCTTAGAATTATTCCATATATCTGATAGTGAATGCGTTAACAGATCGTTCGGCTCAATTTTGATCGTGTCACCTGCTGTCGGACACAGAATCATCTTGCCGTAAGGATTGATGCTGCAGTGATACTTTCCGGCTCCGCAAGGAGGCATCATGCCATTTGGATCCCAATGTTCAGCAAATCCATGACTTTCCTCAGTTTCATCAACTCCTTCGATTTCTTCCAGCGGCACGATAAACAAAAGCTTATTACCATATTTTTTCTTTACATACTGGTCTACCTCTTTATATAACCTTTCAGCTTCTGCTGCATCTTTGATACACAGTTTTTCCCAGTTTTTGTCTCCTCTTCCTCCTTGTTCAAGCGGAACACAACAAACTTCTCCAACACCTATTTCGTAAGCAGTATCTGCTATTTCTTTCAACCAACCAATATTCAATGTTGTGATAGTAACATTACAACGTATGGGAAGATTATGATCAAGACATACCTTGATTCCTTTTACCGATGCATCGAATGCCCCCTTTACTCCACGAAACATATCATATGTAGCAGCATTATAACCGTCCAGATCAGCTTCTACTTTAAAGCAACCGAATTTTTTTAATAACTCAACATTTTCATCATTAATTAAAGTTGCATTTGTCAAAAGGCAGAATCCCATCCCTTTACTTTGAATATACTCCATGATTTCAAAGATATCTTTACGAATCAATGGCTCTCCGCCGGATATAAATACATCAAATACACCTGCATCGTAAATAGTATCAATTATTTTAAACCACTGTTCCTTGCTTAATTCACCCTGCAGATAACCCTGTTCTGTTACCACACATTCTGCATTTGCAAAACAATGCACACATCTGAGATTACAGTTATGTGTAAATTCAATCAATACTTTCATAGGTGCCCTCAGACTTCCGTTTCCAACCCCAATCATTCCGATTTTATCTGCTAAGCCCCTTTTTTCCTCTTGACCTTTTGCATCAAACTCGATAAGTCTTTCTTTAGACTCCTCAATACCCAATAAATCAATACCTTCGATACACTTCTTAATTGCACCGCTAATGAGGTATTCTGTGATATCTTTCTTTAATACTTCCTCGTCGATATCATATTCTTGCAATAACTTATCTATGATTTGATCCACCGTATTTGTTCCATCACATAATTTATAAAGATCATATGCCACTTCATTTATAGCATCAATTCTAGTTATGTTGTGACTCCAAAAAAGACCACCCCAATTTTCTTTTCGAATTTTACCTTTTATTACTGGGGTATTAATACATATCTGTTCATATTCAACCATTTTTTCACCTCGCATCTATAATTATAAATAATGTAAAATATATGACTACAATAATACGTTTGAAAATACTACTTTACTCTGTGTGAAAAAACCATTGTCGGATTGGTATCTGTCTGCTTTGTTTAAGTATCGTTATACCGACATTTTCTTATATAAAGGGCAAATACCAATCTGACGTTGGCTTAGTTAATTATTACCCAATACAAATTACCATACCCATACTAATCCGATGCCAATAGCCCATACAGCGCCAGCGCCAATACCTACAGCTGCACCGTATTCATTATCTGTCCCTGAAACTTTAATTGACATTGGCGACTGATAAGTTTTTTTCATTAGCTTCACCTCCTTTTTTAGATTTTCTCATAAGTAATATGTAAATATGCACTTATGGACGAATTCCAAGAATTACGCTATCATATTTTTCATCAGCAACATCAATATATCCTTCCGGTTTAAAACCATGATTAATTCCCAAGCAGATTAAACGTTTTTCTATAAATCTTGCGCTCATACTCAATTTAAAAACATTGCATTTCTTACATTCTTCCAAACAATGATTCATCAGCATACTCGCAATCTTCCGATTCCTATATTCCGGATCTACATAGATAAACAGAATCGAACTAATAATACGATTGCCTGCCTGTACTTGTGTTTTCATCACGGAGATAACACCTACGCAGGTGTCATCCGTCCATGCGGTAAACATATTCTCCATACCGGCAGATAATCTCTTATTGAACATCTCTGTATTCGCGTATAAAGCATTGATTTGGTTCACAACATCTGCCGGAGCATCAATAATCCCTTTCCTTATAACAGCTTGAACCTTATCAAGCTGATGTATTTCATTAATTTTAATTATGATATCCATAAATCCTCCTTATTTTATCTGCTTTAATTTAATCATAGCTGTTTTCTGTTCATAAACATAATACCTGCAACAACACACACACAAGACAAAAAGAGAACTACAATAACTGTTTTTGTATATGTTACTGTTTCTCCCATAACCATCATGAGAGAAGCAGCATTGGTTAAAGCAATCGGCGAAAAATATTTAGCCTTGGGTATCAGATTCACTAAATACGCCAATAAGACAGTAGTCCCAATTCCCAAGAGAACCCCACTATTATTACTCAGCAATGTCGAAAACAGAATAAGCAAGCTGATTACCCATAGTCCAAATAAGTACCACATAGTAGCAGGTAAGCTAATGTTACTTACAATACTATTATCCCAAAAGAAAGCATTATAACCATAGGTAATCAAATAACAAAGCCAATAACACACAGTCCAAGATAATAACATAAGTATAGTCTTTGCAAGAACAACTTTGTGCCTTGCCAGCCCTTTAGTCAAAACAAGAATCAATGTCCCCGATTGATACTCCTTTGTAAATATATTGCTAAATATCAATAAAAAGGCGACAAGACCTAGAGGAATATTTTTATAAAACTGTGTCCATGAAGTCAAAGCATCTATCTGCATTTCGCCAATGGTTATCCCCATTTCCGAAAATGAATCCGACAGCAAATTAAGAATCCAAGGTGTCAACTTTGCTATTGCAGGATTTTGGATTCCAATAAATAAAAATAGGATTACCAAAATCAATATTTTTCCATTCCGTATATTATCAACAATTTCCTTTTTTATGAAAGCTAATAAAGTTTTCATTTTCCTACCACCTCCATAAAAACAGATTCTAAAGATGGCTCAACACGTTCTATTTTATGTACAGGTATCCTATTCTCAACTAAGTATTTTAATACAGAATATTGCACATTTTCATCTCCTTTAACAACAAAGGAATTACTGTTTATAGGATGCAAATTCTTAAGGGAGGCAATAAGTCTTTTCATATCTTCCTCATTAATAATCTCTATCGTAAACTCATTAGAAGTACTAATACCTTTAATATCTGTCAATTCACCTTGTAGCGCAATTACTCCTTCATTTAGAAAAGCAATATTGGTACAAATGCGTTCAACATCCGAAAGAATATGGGTCGAAAAAAGTATCGTTGTTTGATCTTTTGCGTCAAGTAGAATGTCTAAAATTTCCTTTCTTCCTATAGGGTCAAGAGCAGCGGTTGGTTCGTCACAAATCAGAAGTTTGGGTTGATTCAAAAGTGCCTGTGCAATACCCAAGCGTTGTTTCATACCTCTTGAAAAGCCTCTGATGCGATGTTTTTCATCTTTTAGTCCCACCATCTCCAAAAGCTCCAGACTCCGAGCTTTTATGATATTTCTATTCATTCCACAAACCTCACCACAAAATTTTAAATATTCAAGCGACGTCATAAATGAATAAAATTCCGGCACATCCGGAAGGTAGCCGATATATTTATTGGTGCTTGCGTGACCATAGCTAACTTTTTCTCCGCAAACTAGAATCTCTCCATCATCAGGACTTAACAAACCAAGAACAGTTTTCATTGTTGTCGTCTTTCCCGCTCCGTTCTTTCCGATAAATCCATAAACGCTATGCTTAGGTACAGAAAGGTTAAGACCACGTAAAACGTTTTTGCTTCCAAAACTCTTATTCAAATTTGTTATTGTAAGTACATCCATGCTACTGATCTTCTTTCCCTAATATAAAGTAGAGTATTGGTCCAATATAATTCATGCCGACAATTGAAATAATCAACCAAATTTTACGGTTTCCGCGTTTATATACCGCATGTGTCAGAATATGACGAAGCGTATATCCTAATAATACAAATTGGACTAAAATGAGCGGAATAAAGAATGGCAATAAATCTACTAGACTATTCAATTTCTTTCCTCCTTATTTTAAATAATATAGATTCATAAAAGATCTATTGTTTTAATATGTGATTTGAGTTACTGGCTGTATATAATAAATAATATTACATATTGCAAAAAAAGTCAACAGAATTTTTAAAACCTATATCACATTTCACATAAAACCGCGAAGATAATATTTGCCTTATTTATCAATATCGTTAATGTTATTGTTAAATAAATAACAATTTCAATATAACTTTTATATTATTTATATACAAACACAAATATACATTTGATATATTTAATATTATATATGATATAGCACTAATATATTTAATCGGTTAAGAAAATGTTTAAAACCTGTCCCATATGCTGGAAACAACAATCGGGAAGGTGAAAATCACTTCCCTGTCTTTTCTTTACCGCAAGAAGTCTAGCGTTTATCATACTCCGCTTTCGTATCTCCTCTATTGATATGACACTTTCATCTTCATATTTAATTTCGTCTGCCAAATGCTTGGTATTTCCTGTCGCTGAAAAATAAAATCATTTCTTATATCTGCTTCTGACTTCTTAGAAAACGTACATGACCGGCTTGCCGGTCTCCACCGCTTATATAAGCACTGGCCGCATGGCCATGTCTCTCTGGGTAGTCCCTGCTTCTGTCTCTCCACTAGAATCCGCTTCTACATCATTCATATTCACTTCATAGGAAGTTGATGCGTTTATCCTATTATTTAACTGTTCAAGATTCATTGAATTGTGATATAATACGTTAAAGGAATGACCGCCAGAAAACATTCTGAAATTCCCCAAGAAGAGACAAACAAATAAACCACATAAGGAGACTTACATGGGACTAGATATGCGACCAATGGGGAAACCCAAAGAAGGGTTCGAAAAACGATTTATAGAAATATTTGAATTGATCTCTCAAGATAATTTTCCTAAGCCATCCATATTTAACCGAGTTAAAGGAAATAAAGGTCCCTCCAAAGAAGAACTGCTTCAGGAGTGGTTCGAAAATCAAATCCCGGCTTATGAAACGATCAAGGCGCCAAGAGTTGGATTTGACGAAATTGCCGATGATTGGATGAGAAAAAAGTATGAGGAATTGGAACAGAAACAAAAACCGCCGCTTGAAGCGTTTCTTAAAGAAAATGAAGGATATTATGTAATAGAATTAGCAGAAGAACAAGACGGTGTTCCTGTCTATGCGTCATTTGAACAAGATGAGAATGTGTTTCGAGGAGAATTCCTCCGCGACTGTGAAGACATCATCGAAGACGATTTGCTTAGCGAAGCCTGGAATACCAAACTTGCAGATGATACTTTGGATTATGGTAACAGGCTTATGGCTGCTGCCGACAAATTAGCCAAGGCACATAATCTGGAATATTTAAAGCAGCAAAGAAATCCGCCTGATTGTGATGAAGAAGCTATGGAGAATAAAATACACATTATATACTCTCTGGCGAAATGGTTGATTTTCTACGGAAAAAATGGTCACGGATACGAAGCCGATTTCTAGGACGAAAAAGCGGAGTGCTTTAAACGCGTCCAGAGAGAGAATCGTTACCGTTTAAAGACCTGCCATTTGTGGCTAATGGTCAGATAAGAGCACAGCAGCACATCCATTAAAACGGGCCAAGCGTTTCAGGCTGCCGTTTACCGCCGCCGTAAGCTTCTTTGTCTGTCTGGTTCCGGCCTCGTACCAGATATTCTTTACCGTCAGGATGCCTGCTTTGCGGTCGCAGACTGCTTCCACACGGCCGATAAACCGCTCTCCATACAGAAGCGGCAGAACATAAACCCCGTATTTCCGCTTGATCGCAGGAGTATAGATTTCCCATGTATACTCAAAACCAAACAATGCCTTAATCAGCTTCCTGTCCCAGAGCAGGGGATCCAGCGGGGCCATCAGTTCGCAGCGGAACCGGCGGGCCGCCTCCTGCCGTACCGCTTCAAGCAGCAAAGCATCTTCACTGTTACAATAGTAACTGTCTTTGAGGCCTTCCACCCGGATCTCCAGTAACTTTCCTTCTGCCGACAAAGCACGAAATATCTCACGGCGGATAGCCGCATTCAGCCCCCATATATTGAGCCATGCGTCGGAGGGCCGGTCGGCCAGCAGACCGACCGCATTGATCCGCCTGGCAACACGCCATTTCAGATGTTCGAAATCATCAGGGAACGGATCAGGAGCCCTGAGTATCGATGCCGGCAGGTATTTTTCGGCCAGGTCATAATATTTCCTTGTCCCCTTCTTATGATGGATAATCAGTTCCCCGGCAGAATACATTTGTTCCAGGACCGAACGGGAAAGCTTGGTGCCGTTGCTCCAATGGATCGCCGACTGCCAGTAAAAATCACCTTCCAGTTTCATGTCATCCGAGCAGACCGCCCCGTTTTCCCGGATAAACGCTTTGGCCTGTCCGACTGCCGTAGCCATCTCAGGATAAGCCGCGGCACGCTGTCTTGCTGCCGCACGGTAGCGCTCAAAATAGGGCAGTTCCTCGGTCGGCATGATCGCAAGGTTCTTATCCGGATAATCGGTCAGCACGCGGTCCTGATACAGCAGCTCACTCAGCATCTCCTTCGTAAAGCCCTTTACCCGTGACTGGAGGGTAAGCTCGGCATTCTTGCCGCATACGTCAACCGGATCAAACTGAATACAGCCGCTCCGGCGCACGAACTCCAGGGCTCCCTGTTTTCCCTCATATTGATATGTGCCAAGTAAACCATGTTTCAGTAAGAGAAACTGCCGGGCCTGGCGATTCGTAAGCGTTATCACATGTTTTCCCTCTTTGGTATGTTATAGGATCATTGACTTGATTAAAAGGCTGTACATAACCTGTTTTTATTATACTAAACTTTCTGGATTCTTACTATCTATTTATAGTGCAACGCAAAATCCCTCGCGGTAGTCTGAACGTAACCTTTTTTGCAAATAAATTTATACCAATTTTTGCATGTAAATTTTATACCAATTTTTTGCAAGTAAATTATATACCAGTTTTTGAAGCAAACCAATTTTGTAACTAAATTTAGTTGCAAAATAAAATCAGAGTGATATAATATAATGGAGGTGTCTAATATTGAGTAAAAAGGATAAGTTATTAAAGAGACTAATTAAGAAACCGAAAGATTTTACTTATGATGAGATGGTATTGTTACTGTCAAACTATGGCTTTAAACTCCACAGCGGAGCCGGTTCAGGAGTCAAGTTCATTAAGGAAGGTTCTAATGAGGTGATTCACTTTCACAGGCCTCATCCAGACGGTATCCTTAAGAATTATGTGTTACAGCAGGTGATCGACAAATTAAGAAAGGACGGTATGTTATGAGTAATTTACTTGCGTATAAGAACTATAATGGCACCGTAGAATATTCTGACGAAGATGAATGTCTGTATGGAAAAGTAGTGGGACTGAAATCACTTATATCCTATGAGGGACACTCTATAAAGGAATTAAGGCAGGACTTTGAAAGAGCTGTAGAGGAATATCTAACGGACTGTAAACAAAGGAAGATCCAGCCGGAGCAGCCATTTAAAGGGTCTTTTAACGTAAGAATAAGCCCCAAACTGCACCGGGAAATTGCTTTATATGCCTTGCATCATGATCAAAGTTTGAATTCTGTAGTTGAAGAGGCTCTTGATTACATGATACAGAAAAATAACTGACCCATCCATGTACTAGGGGTGTTTTCGTCAGGATGCCAGCCTTGCAGTCGCAGACTGCTGCCGCAAGACTGGCAAACCGTTATTTCTTTTTGCTGCCTGTCACACTTTAGTCAGCATAACACTCACGCGGAAATGATCGGCATGTTCGATTTTGAGGTTGCCGTCGTATTTACTGATAATCTTTTCGACACTTTTCAAACCGATGCCATGCTCTTCCTTGCTCTCCTTGCTGCTGACCTTGTAATTGAAAGCCTTCTTATGAGAATCCGGAATCGGGTTATTGATATCGATCAAAAGGCACTTTCTTTCATAGCTGATATCAATGGTTATGAATCTTTGCTGTTCTGCTGTCAGGCGCTCGTTGGCTTCTATGGCATTGTCAAGCAAGTTCCCGATGATAATGCCCATATCCCCCGGGTTCACATTCAGCTGCTGCGGTATCTGGACTTGGATATTGCTCTTGATCTGTTTCGCCTCTGCCAGCTGGATTTTATCATCTAAGATAGAATTGACAATCGGATTCTGGGTATAGGTGTTCTTCAGGCTGTCAAACTCGCTGATTTCCTTCAAGAATACCCGCGCCTCCTCAGTATGTGAATTCAGAAGTATGTTCTTAATACCTAAAACCAGGTTATTCAAATTGTGTTTCAGTTCCCTGAGTTCATCCTGCTTTTTTTCTAAGGTTCCGTAATATTTATCCTTATACTTGATTTCCTGCTCCATCATCCGCTGCTCCATGATCAAGCTGGCCATTTCATTACTCTTATTAAAGATCAGGAAGACTATGACATTGATATATAAGATCGCTACGGGGGCGATCATTTTAATCAGAAGCGGTTTCTCCTGGATCAGAAACACGGCATCGGCTAAGATAAGCAGGACGACTGTGCTGATAATCGGTATCGTAAAAAGCACGAAGTTGAAAAACTGCGGCAACAGCTGATGCCTGTTCCTGGTATGCCTCGTTACGATGAGAATAATCAGGGCCAGGACCAGCTTGATGACGGCAATACTCATCATATAAGAATCGGAATAAAGATTTTCGATCAGATTATATTCACTGCTGATCAGCATAATCATCAGAAAGCCGAACATCTCAGAACATACGCCGAATACGGCAAACAGACCGCTGAACAGCAGTTTCAATTTGATTCCCTGCTTATATAATAAAGAGATGACAAGGATCACGGACATCGAAAAAATAAAGTTCATCAATGCATCATTTTCAAAGAAAACGTTGACTGCTGCTGTAATAACCGCCAAGACGAATAACAATATATTATAAAGAAAAGGGGCGATTCTGATTTCTCCCAGAAAACATTTAAATAAAATAGTCAGCATGATATAATCGAATAAATTCATAAATGCTTCAAAGATCAAGGCGTACATTACATTTTCCTCCGCAAAAAATCATGGTACACGTTAAAGGTAGTTTCCCGGTAGCGGTTGCTAATGGGGATTTTCATGCCATTTGTCAGAAGGAGGCTGTCCCGGCTTATTTCTTCGACATATTTCATATTGACGATAAAAGAGGCATGGCATTTCACAAACAATAGCTTTTCTAATTTTTCATAGGTCTCCGCCACTGTATTGTAAAACAAGAATCTTTCGTCCACAGTGTACAGATACATCTTCCTCCTGTCACTTTCAAAATATATGATATCACTGCTGTTCAGGCATTTTTCAATATTATTATAGCGGAAGCTGAATCTTTTGTTGAGGACATTCAGATAGGCAATGGCTTTGTCCAAGGCCTCGCTTAATTTCTCGATGCTCAGCGGCTTTACGATAAAACGAAAGGTAAAAACCTCGAACGAGTCGTAAACCAGCTCGTCATGACTGGTGATAAAGATAATGATTGCCTCTTTGTTTTTTTCCCGGATGCTTTTGGCAGTTTCCAGCCCGGATATCTTGCCCATCTCGATATCCAGCAAAAAAATATCATAGGTCTCATCCTCATTGATCTCAAGGTAATGCAACAACTCTTCTCCTGAATAAAAAGAATCGTAGTCAATGCCGGTGTGAAACAGCGTCTCTATCATATCCTCTATTTCACCCACGATTCTTTTCGAATCATCACATACGGCTAATTTTATCATTTGGCCCTCCCCACAAAATCATGTTCACGGCGGCGATTTTTTTTATTATACTATATAAACAAAAATTTTGCTATTAAATAATCAATAAAAACTATTCAATCCACGCCTTTTTTCGCATAGATTGAATATCCCAAGTAATATGATTTCCGACTGACTGCTGTTTGACTGCTGTTTTACAGCTATTTGATCACTATTTTAACTAAAAATAAAGTGATGCGCCAATTTATGCAATATATCAATTTCACTAAATTAAATTTGATGAAAATTATTCTCAACATTAAACATATGATATAAACCGGTAATTAAATCATAAAAATTATAATAGATAATGCCTGACTGTTCGTGAAATATGCTCCAATAGCTGTTTCGTGTTGTATTCGGGATGGCTTCTGAGTAACTTCATCACACAGCCGGTAAAATAGGCATTCGCTTTGGCATTTCCGCCCCAAAAATTATATCTGCAGCCGAGTCCCTGAAGAAAAATCGGCCTGCCGTCGGTGGTTACCTGAATATTCTCCGACTGGTTAATCAAAGTCAGCTGCTTATCTTCCTCTCTTCCGGCTCTTACGCCGATTACATTGCCGAACCGGGCCGGGATGGAATCCTGTAAGTATTTATTCTCTGAAGCACAGACGATTTTGCCCTGCTTGGCAAGCGTCTCGCAAATATCGTACATTTTCCTTTCAGACGTATCATCTTCTGCTAATACAGACAGACTGACGCAGATCGCTTTGGCCGGGATATCGATACACCGCTTCAGCGCTTCGATCATGATCTGACTGCTCATCATATTATAGCGGTTCAGGATTTTTATCGGATAGAGCTTGCTATCAGGAACCGACTGGATGATAAAGTCCGCACAATTCGTACCCTGTCCAAACTCATCTTGAAAATCGTCCTGGCAGACCACTTGTTCCCGTTCCAGAGAATATTGCAGGCCGACCCCGCCGGTGACACTTTCCATTATTTTTTTGTTATGTATGTCTATACCTGAGTCTATAATTACAATTAATTCATTTTCCACCATTTTTCCCCCACTTCGGCTCAGCTATTATGGCGTGACACTTTATGTTGACAATATCCGGCACTTACCAGTATTCCGGCCAATATTCCGGCACATAACAAGGAATATAGTATCACTGTATTATTAAGTAACAGGCAAATTATATATAGTAATAAATAAATAGATAGGATAATCCTAGTAACCTTTTTAAAAAATGCTCTTTCGCTGTCGTCTAAAGCCCTTTTACCATCCGTAAGCGGTGCCAGATGAAAAATAATCAGAAGCGAGAAGATAAACGGTATCTGTAACATTGCGGGCGGAATCATGACAGTCCGGATATTGATCAGACATAAGGCCAGGACCGAAACTGAGATCCAGAAACACCGGACTCTTGTCTTGGCGTGGTATCCGCCCGCGTACATTCTTAATGCTAGAAAAAAAATCATAAAAACCGTGCTCTGTAAAAAAATTCCGAGTAATAAGCTCCCTGCGGTAAATAACAATAAGATACCTGCCATTCCCAAGCCGTTAATCAAGCCATATCTTATGATATCAAAATCCTCTTCGGCAATAATATTATTATGACTCATTTTCCGAATGTACTTTTCCATGAAAAATCCCTCCAAACGTGTGATTGACATTAACAGCAACTACTTCTTATCAATCATTATTTTAACATGTTTCAGGGTGCTTCCATCAGATAAGTACTTTTTAAACTATCTCATGTAATAATTATAGCAGATTTTTAGTTACTTAGGGAAACGCTGATACATCAGTATTTCCTTAGCTTGCCGACTTCGCTACCGCAATATCCAGTAACTCCACGTCATGCTTTGTGTTCAGGTTGATGTAATTCTCGCCCACGGTAAATGACAGGATTTTCCCGCCGCCTTGCTGCAGCAGGTAAAACAAGTCTACCAGCTCTCTTTCTCCCCTTGTCTTATTTACCGGGACCTGCTCCAAAATACTGGCTGTAAATCCCCGGAAAATCACATTTCCGGTTCCCATAAGATGGTTGAACGGATTCTGGGGCTTCTCGACAAAGTCATACACGTAATTGTTTTCATCGATCCGGAAGGTGTAGGTTTTTCTAACAAAATCGATTTCCGGGCTGTCATAAATACCGATCATGGCATCACAGTCTGAAGACTGGAACCTTCGGACAGCCTCTTGATAATGATTTTCTACGATGAACTCATCACCTAGAATCATCATGAAATCTTCGCCGTCCAATACTCCGGCTGCCGATTCCATGGCGTGAATCAGGCCTTTTTGCTCCTCCTGCAAGCAGTATACTATTGAGGTTCCGTTTACCTCATGACCGAGACATCTGATGACATCCTTGGCTTTGTACCCTACGACAACGACACATTCCGTGATTTCCGGCAGGCTGCAGATATGTTCTGCCGTATATCTGATCACAGGCTTTCCGCCTACTTGCAGCAGGCATTTATTGTCGCCCTTTGTAACGCTGTTCAGCCGACTGCCGCGGCCGGCTGCCAAAATCAAACCTTTCACGCGATCACCTTCCTTTCTTCTCATTTGCCTGTTCGCCTTCACCCATCATGGCGATGGACAAGGCTGCCGATCCCAGGCCTAACAGGATAATGGCATTTCTTTCGTCAATGACATTTAGCAAAAGACATACAACTGCTCCTACACTTGCTCCGATTGAAACGGCCTTGAATATCACTTTGATCATACTGCTTTCCTCCTTTTTTGTGAATTTTTATCGTTTTTTCTTAATGCGATCATTTTGGTATAAAAATCAAACAGCTGATTAAATTCCGGGTTCCGGATCTTGGCCAGGCGGATCATTTTTTCAGCGTTTTCCGTGCGCATCTGCTCATAGCCCCGGAAATCGCCAGGATTGGATTCGTTAAAGCCCCACAGCCTGGCGTTCGATGTCAGGTTACGGTAATTCTTTTCCCGGAAACCGATTTGGTTTCTCTTCATGATTTCATCGTAAGTGGTGCGGTCTTTCAGTAGTTCGACCCCATAACGTTCCGGGTATTTTCCGATCAGGCTGTTCGGTATGACAAAATACTCATTCAGCCAGAAGTTATTGATCAGGTCGCGGTGCTCGTCCAGGAACCGGTACGTAGACTGAAACTCCTTTTCCCGCTCATACGGCAGCCCGATGATGACCTCTACATCAGCCCATATCCCCGCTTCCTTACACCACTTCAAGACATTCAGCATTTCTTCGAGGTTGATCCTTTTGTCAATCAGATCAAGGATCATCTGGTCGCCGGATTCAAAGCCAAATACTAGCTTGCGGCAGCCGCACTCATGCAGAAGCTTTAATTTTTCCAGCGTCATCCCGTTTACCCTGCCGCAGTCAGACCAATAGATCTGCAGGTTTCTCCTCGCCAGCTCTTCCCGGAACTCGCGGATGAACTTCATGGAAGAAGGAAAATAGTTGTTGAGGAAGTAAAAATAGTTGCTCTGATATTTTTCTGCCAGGTATTCGATGTCGTCAACAACTTGTTTTACCTCTCCCACGATCATGCCGCACCGGTCGGTGTCGCTCTGGGTGCAGAATGCACATTTATAGATGCAATTATAGTTAAAAATATAAGGAATGATTATTCTAGCGCTTTTTTTCTGATATTTACTGAACGATATAACTTGATTGGTCAATGAAAGCGGGAACCGGTAAAATATATTCTCATTTTCCCGCTCGTTCTTCCCGAAAGGATAACTGTAATCCTTCATGTCCAGGCTATCCCAGCTGGGCTTGATCACAATCGGATCCCTTTCTTGATTGGCGATAATGCCTTGACCGGTAAGCCGGAGCCGCCCGTCGATATCGTCAAAATAGGATTCCGGCTGCTGCCGGTTGATCCCGTCGAGTATTTCCCAGATCACCTGCTCTCCGGCTCCCTTTATCACAAAACGGAAGCGGCTCAGCACCGTTGTCAGTAGCTCCCGGTAAAAATCCTTGAATATATAGAGGTAAGACAAATTATTGCCGCCGATGAAGACCGGGGTTCCGGTTCTGGTTTTCAGGTAAGAGGCCATAATAAACCCCAGGTGGATCTGCAGCATGGAAAAATCGGCACCGATCGATATTCCGTATGAATCATAGTGAAGCCCGTTTTGATCCAGGAATAACTCGGCTAATTGATCCATTTCCGCATCATTTCCTGTTCTGATATAGTCAAGGACCCTGTCCTTTTCATAGACCAGGCTGATCAGTTCCATTTCCCTGTCTGTATAGGAATGGTTTGTTGCTTTTTTGTTGGTATCGCTTATTGACACCTGGATTCCTTTATCCTGTAAATAGGAGGACAGGATACCCATTGCCAAGGATAGGGAAATCTCGTTTCCGTTTTCTAAAATCATGCTTTCTTCTGTTACCAATATCAAATTAAGACTCTTAATCATACTGACTCCTTCCGTATCTTTCTTCTTTATTCTCCCGCATTCTTCTTATATAATCTTCTGCGTTTTTCTTCGATATTCTTCCGGCTTATTATGAATTAAGAAACGATAGCATCTACGATCTGTGCCGGTGTCGGCAGCTTTGCCAATTCCTTATTCAGCAGATGCGCCTTCTGAAAAACTTCACTTTGTTTATCCTTAGAGCTCAGCAGGCTGCAAATCTTGTCTGCCGACTCCTGTAGCTGGAACTGTTCCAGCATACAGATCATATCGCCATATTCATTTTCTGCGAACAAAGGTTTCAAAAAATAATACCAGCCGACCGGAAACATCAAATATTTGTATAGGCTGATTCTGTCAATAGCTGCCTCATAGTCAAGCGAACCAAGCTGCTTCTGCGTTATCCTGTCTCGCGATACAATGCTGCTCATCATGTTAAAACACAGTACGTCGGACAAGGCCAGCCTGATCATGGACGTGCTTGTCAGGTTTCTGCCGATATAGGCATCGGACATGGCGGCAAATTCGTCAAACAGCTGTGACGGCATGGAAGGGTAAACATAGATATTTTTATTATCCTGAAACCGGTCGTCTTCATTCCCGATGCAAATAATCTTGTAGTAAACCGAAAGCCGGATCACCAGCTGGTCAAAGTAACGGTTGGATAAATTGATGAATTCCGTCACCTTTTTATCCTCAATATGGCTTTCTTGCCACTTGGCATTGGATATCAAGATGATTTTATCGCTTTCCTTTGTTCCGAATCCATGTTTCCTGCGCAGGTTCTTCTTAACCGTATCAGATACCTTCAGGCTTCCGGAAGTCAGGGCATATCGGTGCCCACCTGTTTGGGCTTTATTCTGATAGTCCGCAAGCGGACAAGGCAGGATCCTGGCTCCGTAATCGATGACATTGGTCCTGTGCGGTATGGTACTGGCAAAGCCATAGGTATCCATGCATTTTCGCTCTAGCGCCCAGTCGAAATTATCGAAGGTTGCTAATTTGCCGCCCAGCAGATCCAGGTCCTCCCGCACAAGCCCATAGTGCTTTTCTGCAAAGCTGTAGTTCAGAAAATCCGAGAGAATAACCAGATCCGGGGTAAATTTCTGGCGGACTTCCACAAACAAGATGCGGTTAAATTTTTGCGACTTCGGAACTAAGGACAGAAAGCGGAAATCACTTCTTATCATGTTGTCTTTATGGGTCGGGGGCACGATAAACATAATATCGTTTCCGCTTATCCGCAGCTCTTTTGCAAACTGCATGGCAATTAAGAGTTCTCCATAAGCCCAGAAGCTGGTGATAATGAAGGCTATCTTCATACGGCTGCTTTTTCAAGCCGGTCTGCTGTCATGACCGGGCTTATCGCTTCAAACTCCGACCAGCCGAATTTTTCAATGTATTCCTTGTATATCCCGCCGCATAAGCGGTCCTTCTGATAGGCGCAGCCTTCACAGAACGTACCTAATGTCCTGGTTTTCGCCGTCATAAACTCCGCATAATTCGGTAGAATGAAATTGTGATACAGTAATTTATAATTGGTATTATCCCAATCCACCATATATTTTACATAGTCTCCCAGAAGACAGGGCATAAATCCTTCCAAAGTTACCACCGTCCCCGTACTTTCCACATAATCTACAGCTTCCTTTACCGCCGGGATAATCTCGGTAATCCTGGGAGCCACCTCGGCAAAATTCTTATATGCACGTCCCGCCGGATGCATGGCCGATATATTGATATGATCCACTTTCAGTTCCGTAACGATATATTCCATAATCTCCTTTAGCTGGTACCGGTTCTGGTTGTAAACCACTGTATTGGTTCTTACCTTAGCCCCTAACGCTTTTACGTTCTGAATCCCCTGGATGATCTCACCCAGCCAGCTTTCGTTTACATCCGCCAGATCGGCCATTTCCAGCGGGTCCGAGGTATGAAATGAAGTCACGAAGGTTTTTACGTTCAAGTCAACGAGCTGCCTGGCAAAATCCATGTCATGCAATGTTCTTGCATTGGTCTGCAGCGATACTTCCGGATATCCCAGCTCTTTGATTTTGGCAAGGATCTCAATAAAATCATGCAGGATGGTTGACTCGCCGCCATGAATATTAATAACCTCATAGCCTTTCTTGCTGTTTTCTTCCAAGAATTTGAATATCAGCCGTTTATTTACCTCTTCCTTGCGCTCCTTATATGAATCCACAACGCAGAATTTGCATGATTGATTACACTGATCTGTTACATGTATACTTAAGCCTTTCATTTTGGGGTTCCTCCTTTTTCTTCGCTCTTTCTTTCGTTATTCCTTTTGTTATGCACTCTGCAGCATTGTACTTTTATATTCTTTGTGACTTCAGTACAATTTTTCGCTTCGTATAGTTTCCGGATTTTCCTAACGGTATCACATTTTCATCCATCTCGCCATACAATAGCTCGCCGTTTTCCTTGTCAACAAACAGGCGGCCCGAGTAGAGCGATTTACTCTTTTTCGCATTTTCTTTCTTGGCTTCTTTCATATAGATATCGGAAGGGTCGGAATAATAATCAAAGATCCAGTATTCCTTTTGACTAAAGCAGCCGCTTCCGATCAACCTGACGTAAAAATCTTCATTGTAATAATAGGAAGTCTCCGCATAAATCCCCTCGCCGATCCCGATGCTTTGCTTTGAAAGATCACTGACCCTGACATAGTCTGCCGTCAGATCGGCTGAATGGTAATGAGAGTTGACTATGGACAGGAAGGAATCAAGCGCGATAATATCCAATGCCTGCATAATCAGTAAATATACACTTGGCAGCTTGGGATATTTCCCAAAGGTCTGCTCAAGATCCGGATATGGCGGCTTTGCTGCTCCTTCCTCAACTAATTTGTTTCGATAGTCAGTGTCCTTCAGGTAATACAGGCTATGGTAGAATTCGGCGTTCTGGGCAAAAGTCCACTTCCGAAACTCATCATGTTCCCGAGCCTTATAATGAGTTTCAGAAAAAGTGTACTTTGCAAATCCCAAATTCTCCACCGGAACGTCATAAATGATTCGGGAGTAAGCAGAGGTCAGAATACTTTTTATGACCGCTCCGGTTTCTTTGTGGATGCTATAGTTGCTCATGCTGATCTGAAATTCTTGTTGATGGTCCTGTTCAATAAAACTTACATTTCTCTCCATTTTACACCTCATGCATTCCGCAAACTATGCACTTCTTTTTTCTTGATCAAAAACATCCTCCAGTACTTCATCAGCACTTAACAGTTCCAAGTATTTCTTTAGAAATTCCTCATTCTTGACTAAAATATCCTGGCGGAATGGCTGATCATAAAGCAGCTTCTGCAGCAGCTTGACGGTTTCTTTATACTGAAATAATTCTCCTCTTTGAAAAGTGTCCACATATCCGTTGTTTTCGATGACCTTTTTTAAGAAGTTGGTCCAGCCGAACATACTTGCCGCAAACGGATATACTTTTTTTACGTCCGCGGCCATCTGCTGGTACCATACCGGCCTTTCCTTCAGTTTCTCTGTCAAGCGGCCGAAATCAATGATTTTACTGTTATTCAGGACCAATGACGGGATCCCGAACATAACCGCTTTGCTCAGCGTGATGGAAACCAAGTTAAAGGTTATATACAGATCGATTGACTGTAGTACCTCTTCAAATACATCTACCGGCAGGAAATCATATTGAAGATACCGCACTTTTCCTTCCTGTTTATCAAGCTTCCAGTTCTCATTGCCGACATGAACCAGGACAATGTCTTCATTCAGTTCTTTCAGATATTCATGTAAGATGACTCCCAGCCATTCGGATAAACGGTTCTGGCAGGAGAAGGAGTATGCTCCTTTTACTTCCCACTGCGAAGTGGTAAACAGTACCACCTTTTCCTTCTTGTTCTTAGTAATGTACCTTTCCCGGACAGCAAGCTTTTTCTTATTGGATATCCGCTTCAACTGGTCGAAGACCCGATAATAATACTCATTGTTCCGGTTTCCTTGCCGCAGGCAATCCTGCAGGCATCCGGTCATTGACATGGGACAGTTTTTAATGATGTAGTCACATTTTTCCAACAGCGGCGGCAGCCTTTTAATGAACAGTCCATAGTAATCCAGCTTATAGCCGGCCTTGGTATACTCATATTCATCAAGGGACATCACCGGAATATTGCACTTGAGAAGGGTTTCACAGTTAATTCCGGTCCAGCTCTGCGCATACTCGAAGGTAAAAATATCGAACAGGATAATCAGGTCATACTGGTGCTGTTCCAAAAGCTCTACCACGATTCTTTGATTTTCCGCCGGCGCCCTATTACGCGACAGTTGGAAAATTTGGCGCTGCGTCCGCTCGCCCATGATCATATACTTATCCTCCGGTATCAAAAAGTGGCTTTGATACTTAAGGCTGTCGAGACTCTTTTCGAAGGAAATAGCAATACTTAGTTCGCCGGTGGATATTTCGCCTAATACAATATTTAATATTTTTTTCATATGCATTCACCACCTAAAAGTATGTTTTCTCAATCGTTTCCAATAGCTGCAGAATATCATCGTCGCCGGAGCGCATCACAATATTCTTGAATTCAGCAACATATCCCTTGAAAAAATTACCGAGGATGTCTATTTTGCTGCTGTAGGTCTCCAGTATCCCCTTGAGTATGTCTCGGGAATAGGTAAACCTGTCACTCTGATAACAGATATGTGCTAATAATACTTCTGTCACAAGATAATACGGCATCTGCTCACCGGCTCTTTGTTTCTGGCTTAACAGGTCAAGGTCGCAGATCAGTTCATCTTCATTAAAATTCATGAAGGACTGGATCTTGTATTTCAATATCCATAACAGCCAATGCTCCGGATGTGTTTCCAAAATGTCATCCAGTTTGTTCAGGACATCGAAGGTTACCTGAAAAACCGAATTGGTATCGGCAAGGTCCAGACGGTCATCTGCGAGAAACCAAAGGTAAAAGCATAGAGCTGCGACATTATCCAGCGCTTCCGCATCCTTATGATACTGCTGCTCAAGCAGGCTGATTACATGCTGATCTTTTCCCTTGGTCCTGGCCAGAAAGGCGCTTGCTTTCACGATTCCTTCCAAATGCCGGTCTATCTTTGCATACTGCATACATTGCATGTTGATTACCTCCTTTCTGATTATTGTTTTCCTTGTTAATTGTTCATTGTCATATTGCTCATTCGGCAAATTTTATGCGTCAGCTCTCTTTATTTATTGTTATATTGAAAGCGTGCAATGGCAACTACATAACTGACCACGATAAATGCTGCCAATACCATCAAGGAAACGAAAACCGTGCAGCCGACTGCCGAATTGATCAGGCCGGTGGATTCCAGCTGGAAGACATTCATCACGTGAGTGCTGGGCAATATTCTTACTGCTCCGGACAAGCTTTCCGGTAATGTATCCAGGGGAATCATCAGTCCTCCTGCCAAGATAGATGGGATAAATACTGCCTGTGCGATTAACCCTGCCACCTTAGGTACTGAAAAGAGTACGGAAACCAGGAAGCAAATGCCCATGTTGGCAAAGAAGTACAATACCACCGCCAGCAATATCATCGGTAAATTATCGGTTTGCCTGGCACCGAAGAGCGGCCCGGCGGTAAAGAATATGATGGCACAGGTAATGAAGGAGTGCAGCATCGAGTTAAAGGTGTAATGAAGCAAGATCTCCAGCCTGCTGATCCCATAGATCTTGTAGCTGCGGAACACTCCCTCCGCTCGGGCAAAGGTTACTTCACTGGGTACCGTCAGTAATGTCGATGTCATAATGGCAAACAGCATCATGCTAACCTGCATAAAATCCGCAAACCCTTCATTGATCTGAGTCATGACCACTCCCATCATGACATAGAAGAACAGCGGGAGAAAATAATTAATAAATAAGATACTTTTGTTTCTGAATCCGGTAAGAAACTCTACTCCTAAATGATATAAAAATGCTTTTACTCTGTTCATAATATCTCCTTTCTCACTTTACCTTTTCTCATTTTTAGATGTCATCATCGCTTCCATATTCAAGGGGAATGCTTTCGTCGAAATCCGGCGTATAGATGGCTGAATCGGCGGAAAAATATTCTCCGATATTTTCCGGGGTCAGTTTATCATAATCTTCCTCAGACAATGATTTGATCATGATTCTTGCGATCTCGCCGATCCCATATTCTTCAAAGATCGGGTCCGGATCTTCAATCAGTCTTCTTTTAAACTCTTCATCATTCACTGCCCGCTCGATGATCGCCTGGATGGACTCGTTGCCGCTGTCCACTTTTTCTACTGTCTCATTTCCTGTGGTTAACGTTACTGTACTGTTGGTCTCTGTGTTGTTTTCATTTACGTTTTTCATTTTCTGTTCCTTTCTTTTTGTGTTTTGGGTGTGTTAGTTTTTTGTTTTGTGTTTTAGTATTTTGTTTTGTGTTTAAATTTTTTGTTTTGTTTCTACATCCTTTTTCCTTAAGCATATTTAGTCATTTTCATAAATACTTCTTCCAACGAAGGCTGCTCGATGCGCATGTCGAGAATTACATCCCGGTTTTTTTCAATTGCCTTCATAAGATGTGAGACAGACTCTTGCAGATTCATCACATAGATAATCAAATATCCTTCTGCGGATTTCTCTCTGCGGACAATGAATGCTTCCATGTCTTTTTCATAGCTTCTGGCATTCTTCTTGGTTTTCAAGATGATTTTCTTTGTTTCCTGATTGGTACTGGTCATTTCCAGGGCACTGGCTTCTTTAAGGAGCTGTCCTTTTACAATTACGCCGATCCGGTCTGCCAGTCGTTCAATCTCACCCATGTCATGAGAAGAGATAAGAATCGAAACGCCTTTGTCTTTAAACTCTCTTAATATATCATAGATTTCATTCTTGGCAATCACATCCAGCCCTGCTGTGGGTTCATCTAAAATGATGATCTTGGGATTATGCATAAATGCCAGGTACAAGGAAACCCGCCTTCTTTGTCCTACTGACAGATCGCTGATTTTCTTATTTGCCAGCTCCTGCATCTGCATCCGCTTAAAGAGTTCCTGATTCACTTTGCATTCATAGTACAGGCTGACCAGCTTGATGATTTCCATGACCTTCATGTTTTTCTGGAAGGCGGAATCCTGTAACTGGACCCCGATGTTTTTGTCGATCTTGCTCTTTCCCTTCCGCTTGTTCCCATCTACGTAGATGCTGCCCGATGTCACCGGTATCAGTCCCTCGATGCTTTCAAAGGTAGAGGTCTTGCCGGCACCGTTTGGACCAAGCAAGGCGTAGATTTCCTTTTCATTGATCAGGAATGACAACTTGTTTACAGCCGTAAAGTCACCGTATTTCTTAACCAAATTTTTTACTTCCAGATTTACTTTTCTCATTTTTTTCTTCCTTTCTGAGTAGTCTCACTTTGATTGAACTGGGAACCTTAGTTAAAAAGCTCTGAGCTTCTTGGCATTGCTAGGGATCTCGTCCTGATATGCCAGAAAAAGGCAGGAGCTGTTGGCGCCGACAGTTGCAATCGATGTGGCAAATACAGATGCGATTTTAAGTCCTTTCACTTCTGCTTTTGACTTCATGTTCGTAAATTTTTCTTTCATAGTTGCCTCCTTTTTTTGTTGCTGATTTTTTGTTATTGATTATATTGATACTATACACCGGTTTTTTCCTTGTTTTTTCGGTAGGTAATTTTTGTGCAGTCTCATGTAATAACCGTGAAAAAAGCGAGTCAAACTCGTTTGGAAGAACGCGGGGCGTTCTTTTTGAATGGTGTACATGGCGGGAGCGGTTTCTTAATAAAAAAGACCGGAACAACTGAGGTCAGTCAGGTGTTTCGGTCAAATCAACGATAGTAACTGTCTAGTTATGGTAAGGTGTTCAGCAGGTTAATGAACATTTTGGCACGGGACGAAAATATTGTTATGATAGCCGCCCAATAAGATTAAGCCAACAGCTTTAATTGATCAAAAGCCTGCCACACCCCGTCCTGCAGGATGTCTCCGGTTACCAGGTCGGCCGCTTCTTTTAAGATATCGGCACTATTGCCCATTGCCACGCCTACATGGGCATATTGGATCATTTCAAGGTCATTCCATCCGTCTCCGAGAGCAATCACCTCTTCGCGGCTGGCGGAGAGATGGGCCAGCAGTGTCGCAATCCCGACTGCTTTGTGTATGCCGCATTCCGATATCTCGCCGCTATACCAATCTGACGTGACACTATTCGGCACGATGGTAAAGATATCCTGCCATTTTTTCTGCAGTTCCTCCACGCTGCGGTCCGCATTGAAGTATACGATCTTGTTTACATAGGGAACTTGGCTTATATCCTTGATCAGGGCAAATCGGTCACGGAAACCTCGGTCGGCCTGATCAATGTCAAAGCCCTTTTCTTTCATATAGCGGAAAAATTTTTCGCGGGTTTTCGCGGTCAGGTAGCTTTCATCATTCGCCTCATATAGGATCTCAGCCTGATGGCGGAGCAGATAATGGTTCAGCCGCTCCAGTCTGTCTTTGTTCATCGGCCGGTGAGCGACAGGCTTGCCCGCATATTCCACATAAGCACCGGAGCTGGTTATCATGCCGGCAAAACCGAGTTCTGCCACCTGCTTCGGTATTGAGGCCCGGGAGCGGCCGGTGGCAATAAAAAGCTTATGGCCGTTCGCCTTGGCCAGCTTAAGAGCCTCTTTTGCTGAAGCCGGAATATATTCCCCTTTCATCAATAATGTCCCGTCAATATCCAGAAATATCAGTTTCCTGTTGGTTGAGCGCATGGTATTCCTTTCATACTTATCCTTTATTATCCTTTATGGTACTTATGCTTTAGTATAACATAACCGATCGCGGGTGCACAATAAAAGAACCGGCGAAACTTGCGTCTCAGCCGGTCCAGTGTAAAAGGGGAATTTTACCATATTTTATTGGTAGCGGTTGTCTATGTTTCCCGGCTACAAATATACTATAACAGATTCGAATTAATAATGCAAGCATATTTTTTATTTATTTTATTCGGATTTTAAAAGCGCTGTTCAGGCCACAATTCCAAGAAAGCGCATTGCAATAACAATGCTGCGTATCTGACAACTGCCTTACTTTCTTCCTCTCAGCACATCCGCCTCATACTGTTTTACTACCGCCAGCCAGTCCTCCTTCTCCGGTACGCTATTCTCCCGGCAGAAATAATTGAATTTTTTGACCGTTCCCTGGACATGCTTGGCGACAGCAGCAGCCTGATCCGCAGCTTCCTGATCGAATGCCTGAAAAACAGTTCCCATGAGATTCCTTATCTGCATTTTAAGGTTGCCGATGTCCTGCCGATTCAGAATCTGATCGAAAACCTGATCTGGCTTCTGCTGCACGAGCAGGATCACAAAATCAGCCTGAATCAAACCACGATGGGACTGCTTTTCCTGCATCTGATGAATCTGACCGATAAGGCCGAGATCGGCAAGGACCACTTTAAACAGGAACTGATGCTCAAGGTCTTCCGCTATATTGCTCACCATTACCGCGACGGCGAACTGTCCCGCCTGGCGGAGTCGCTGTCCTATGATCTGTACTGGCTGAGCCGGATGATCAAGAAAGTCGCCGGACGGATCTACACGCAGCTGCTGCAGGACAAAAGGCTAGGGCAGGCGGCTTGGCTGCTGCAGAACACCAGCCTGCCGGTCACGGATGTCTGTATGGATGTCGGTTATCATAACTGGTTTTTCTCATTGTAGCAGTATGTTTCCTGTAAGTCTACTGAGCCGTTGCGGATGGAATCCTATTTCTGCCACGAGACTGAATCGCTCCTCAGTCCATAGCCGGCCCTTCCGCATGAGGATGAATCAACATATTCTAATAATAAGTTATTTATTTCGTTCCCAAAACATCAACTAATACTACGGTGCTTCCCCATAATATGGCAAGATTATATGATATGTCCTGACTAATTGGGTAACGCTTCTCACCTCCCAGAATTCTGTCATCCGGCCCTCATAACGGACAGGCGCGCTGGACTGGTATATATCCGGCAGATGTCCGACCCGGTACTTAACCCGCACAAAATGGATATCACCGACATCACAGCCTTCTTGAAGCAGATATTGGCTGATTTGATCGGGAACGGGATCCGCCCACGTGTAATCAGCTATCATGAATGTATAAACCAAGCAAAAACCGGTCAATGCTACCAATGTCAAAATCAAACGTAATCGAACTGCTATCGCAGTTTTTTCAGCTTCTTCAGCTCTTGTCGCTCCGGCAGCACCTGTTCCTGTTTCTCCAATCGCAACTTTGGTTCTGGTGAGCCTTGAAGGGCTTTTAACTTTCATCGTACTCCTTACTCTTGTCATCCCCCTAACTCCTGTAGCAACTGAAGCTCTTAAATCAATTGTACGATTCACTGCCAGATTATCCATAACAATCCCCTCCTTCACCATGATAATACACATCAGATATTATCATATAAAAGGGCTGTTTGTTCATAATTGATTTATTCTGCATATAAAACGCGTTATGTCGAAATAATAAATAAAAAATGCCATATACAGAATTTATTTTCCGAATATGGCATAACAAAAAATACTTCTACTTAAATGTTCTGTCATACAAATCAAAGCTCGCCGGCATACATGAACACATCCCATATTATCCTGCCTTCATCGACTTCACAGTACATGCGTCCATGAAACGGTCTTATTGCTTCTCTTATTTCATTAATCATACTTTTATATTTTTTCAGTAGGACTTTTTTGATATCTTGTCCGTTGCCTATACAAGGATAGACCCAAAAAATATATACATACTCGGCATCATACCGCATTATGAAATTCAACTTCGTATTCTTTCTGATATCCGCCTCGATCAGAGCCGCATCAAATACCTTGTTCAATACCATGGAAAATACATCTTTGTCGATATCCATGTGTTCCGGAATCAAAATTTTATGATTGATTTTAATCCCCATGTCCGCTGCTTCCCGTGACTTAGCATTGATAATGCTGTCGATTTCGATATTGTCGGTTTCCACCAGGTGCTTTTCGGTCCCGATTGTTTCCATCAGGATTTCATCCAGATAACGCTTGATCCTCTCACTTTCACCGTAATCTTCGGTTATCATTTTGTCTAACTTGATGAAATGCTTGGCGAGATTGTGCCTCATCGAGTTAAAGCTATCGAAAGATTCATGCAACTGCTTATACTGCTTTGAAAAGTTGTCAGCTTTTTGCTCAGCCAGTAATTTTTCCGTTTTAAGTCTTTCCTGATCAAGCTTGTAGATGTAGATTAATGATATTATCATTGAAAACATAAGTGCGATGCTCAATATTATTTGAGTGGCGTCAAAATGTTCTTGTTGCATCATTAACTCTATTATTAACATAACTAATGAAAATAGCACCGGAAAATACCACTGGATATAGGATTTTTTTGACTTTATGGTCGAATCAAAATAATGACTTAAAATAAGCCAAACTCCTAATTGCGCAATTTTGCTACACATCACTAAATGAATATCTATAATCACGGCATCCAGCGAACCTCTAAACGCGGTAACCATAATCGCTTCAATCGTCGTAGCGATTATCATAATTGATGCAACAGAGAATACTTTTTGTCGTATTGATGAGCCGTAATTAAATGATATCACAAATAATAGCAACGTATTACAAGTCATTAACTTTACTGGTTCACTGATAATAATTGTCAATATAAAATTAACAATAAAAAGGGCAACATAGCTAACAAGTTCAGCTGTTTTATTTTTAATAAGGTAGCTGTTAAATAATCTCATATAGCAAAGTATTATATAGGTTCCAAATAAGTCAATTACAATATAAAGAGAATAGAACAATACCGTATTCATAAGTAAACCCCTATATCAGTGCCATAATAAAGCATAGCATTTTGCCATTCTTTTAACTCATTTTTTAAGTTTCTGACAGCCATCTGGCAATCTGCTTTGATACAAATGCGTAAAACAGATTGAATTCACATTTAATCTGGTATACGATATTGCCATTTCAGATAATTTCTTTGTTAACTCCAATGTTGTTTTTTTCATAGATATTCTCCTTTAAATTTGTTTTATTAACCAATAACATCTTGATCATCTTCAATATATTTCAAAAATCTGAACTTCCGCCACTTCGCTTCCAGCTCGCCATATCTTGACCTTGCAACCGGAAAGATATCCTTTATCCCATATAATTTCAACTCATTCCCGCTAAAATTTTCGACAAAGGAAAAATTCACCAGATAAGACTGGTCGGGACAGACAAAATCAAATTCTTTCAGTTCATTATAGATGTTTTGGATGGTGTCATAAAAACTCTGCCGTCCTTGCTTTGTCACGATATCAATCTTGGCCTTATTCTTTTGAAAATAGATAATATTCTTTATCGGGATTTTATAGTGTGTATTTTGGATTCGGTACTCAAAACATAGCTCTTTCGGTTCCAGTGCATCGTTCAGTTCGCTGCTTAACAGAAGGGCACTGTAAATATCTTTCTTCTCGACAGGCTTAGTGATCAGTCCAACCGGCCTGGCCCGGAGTATTTCCCTGACATCTTGTTTATAGGCAGATATAAAGAATATATGGGTAAAATGATGCTTCATTTCCCCTCTTATCTTAAGGGCTACGTTCAAACCGTCTAACATTTCCAACTGTATATCCAAGAAAAGGATGTCAAAATATTCACCTTTTTCCAAATCAATTAAAAGCTTTTCCCCTGAATAGAATATCTTGACATCCATTGATATTTGCATTATCTTTTCATAATTACTGAGTGTTTCGTATAGCATTTCACATATTTTTATATCGTCATCACAGATGCCTATTCTGATTCTTAAAGACATAGTTTGTTCCTCTTTTCAACTTATAATAACTATTATCTCAGTTTTTGTCTATAGTTTTCCAAAAATAGACATTTTAAAACCAAAATTTGCATGGAAAGTGGTATTTGAAATGATATGAGATTATTTATTGGGCTTTTACGAGTATTTGTGACGATGTGTATTTGTGACAATGAGTATTTGTGACTATGTGTATTTGTGACCAATAATTATTTACGGATGATCATTGTCTATATCAGAACCCCCAGGCTTTAGCGTTTGAAACAGGCAGAATCCTGCGGCTCCGGCGATGCCTGCGGCGGCGATAAGCATGTAGGCCTGCGGTAGCGCAAGCTTACCGGCCAGTGCTGCGTAAATCAGGCTAAAGCCTATCATCACGATATTTTGGCCCACGCTGTAGAGCGACATCACTGTCGCCCGACCCTCTTCCCTGACTTCGCTTTGCAGAGCATCCACCAAAAGAATCTCGGTTATGGTCATGCACATCACGGCAAGACCCAACAGCGGGATGGCATACTGATGCCATATCGCGGCAAAGACAGCGAGCAAGGCGCATGCTGCTCCGTCAAGTAAGAATATCCTTCTTACCGGCAAAAGCACATTTTTCAGCTTCGGAGCCAGAATATCGCCAAGCGATACGAAGATAAAACGGACTGTCAGAATCACGCTGACCCATATCGGCGCAAGCTCCATGTCATTGACGATAAGCGCATCAAACTCATCCAGATAGCTGCCGAGATTGGCGATCAGCACCAGAAACAACAGGGAAACCAATGCGGCTTTGTTGCCTTTGATAAAGCCCCCCGCCTCCCTGAACGTAGCCAAAAACCCCGTTGCTTGGTTTTCTTCCTGCAGACGCTCTGCGTAATAGTTTTTCTCCCGCAGCCGCATGATGAACAGGATGTTGACAAAACAGACTGTCGCGGAGACCAGCGCGATAGCCTCTATCGTGATCATGCTGGCAATGATACCTGCCGTCGCCAAACCCGTGACAGTACCGGTGTTGGCGTAAAACTGGGCTTTTCCGTATACGTCAGCAAAGCTTGCCTCGTTGCCGTCACTTTTCAGGTTGTCGTAGATCAGCCCCTCTTCCGTTCCGGAAGCAAACGCCCCGGAAACAGCCCAGAACACAAACCCTGCGGCAAACATCAGGAATGTATGCGCAAAAAACCATATAATAAAGCATAGTCCCTGTAGCACCGCCGACAGCATCAGCATATTCTTGCGGTTCCATCGGTCGGCCAGGATACCGGAGGGAATTTCAAATACAATGGCAAAGGCACTCCACAGGGCAATCAAAACGGCGATATCCGCAGTGCTCTGCCCGCGCTGTACGAACAAAATCGTATAAAACGCATAGATCGGCAGACACTGGCTGATGAATTTGTAGGCGTACAATGCTCGTACAGGAAAAGGTTTCATCTCTCTGCATTTCTCATCTTTCTTAGGTATTTATGCTACTTCGAGCAAGGGAAGCTCTGATCAAGTCAGTTTCTCCAGAAACAGTAGCGACTGGACCCGCTTCGGGCCCAGCAGATTTTCCTGTCTGGAGATCAATTCTTTGATCCGTTGGCTCTGCCCGGCGGTTGCCGCTGAAAATGACCGGTTAAAACCAGCCGTCCAGCCCTCTATGTTCATCAGCGCATACTCTCTTATCTCCTCGTCACTGCTTGACAAGGCTTCCAGCATATAAATAACCGCTTCCCACTTAGGGCAACGGAACAGAAGCAAGGCACATTTCTTTTGGATATATCCGCTGGTTGTGTCAGTAAAAAGCTGATAAATCTCCTCCGCTAAGCCAGTGAACCTCCCGGCCGATAACAGCATATAAGCTTCCTTGGCTACGCCCTTCCGGCTATCGCCAAGCAGTTTGGCCATCAGTGTCCCGAACCGCTCCGGAGCCAATCTCATCAGCGACCGCATCGCTGCCCGGACGACTCGCTCCCTTTCCTGATCGATATATGGCCGCAGGATGTCGGCATCCGCTGCCGTGCCGGTCTCACCGAGGCCGCAAATGGCTGCATAGGTCTGGCTTTCCATGCTCTGACGATAAAATGCCCGGAAATCATAGCCCGGATCATACTTACGGACTACCCACCTGCCCAAATCCCTGACGGAAGCGCTTTTGTCGGTTAAATAGCGCACGGCTACATCATGGGTATTTTGCTCATGATTCGTATACATCAACCAGAGCACATGGTTCTTAATGCGGGCATACGGATCGGCAAGCATCTGCGCCATAACCTTATGCCGGTCACTTCCTTCGCAGGCAAGTAAGGCTTCATAGATAAGCCACCGCAGGTGAGGAACCCTTTCTTGGGCCAGGCACCGCAGTATTCGGTCTGTATCCGGCTTTTCCATTCTCAGCAAGGCTTTCATGCACAGCAGCCTTGTAAACGGATGACCTGATGAAAGCCCCAGCGCCAATTCGCTTTCATTCTGCGGGCACAGCAAGAGCTGGTACAAGCGGTCAATATATGATCCGTGAAACGCCCTGCTGCCCTTGCCAAGCTTCTCCGCATACGGCAGGCTTTCCTGCAGCTCCCCTACCGCCAGCTTCTGCATGCGGCAGTCAAAGGCTTTTAACGCCGCCGCCCGAACCTGGGGCACCCAGTCATTCATGCGCAGCAAGATAAACGGCAGTGACCTCCAGCAGCCCGCCAGTAATAAGACGGCTTTCTCCCGGAGGTAGCCGTTCGGATGAAAAGACGCAAATACAAGCACCGCCTTCTTTTCATCATCGCTTATCGCCAGAGACAAGAAAGCTTTCGGATCGATCTGGCCCCAGCTGATAAACCACTCAATCGACGTCTTTTCCCGCATCTGTCTGTCCGTCCTGACGATATTATCAAAAGAAAACTTCTTCAGCTCCGCATCCAGAAACTGCGCGGCGATTCGCTGCGATGCTTTGTCCTGCTCTCCAAACACGCCAAAAACATAAGGAAGATAACTGCGTTCGCCGGACCTTACTTTCTGCATATATTCCTCTAAATGGGTGGTATAGAAGCCTTGCTTAGATTTTTGAAAAAACATCGGTTGCCTCCGTTAGGACTAAAATATCCTTAATTCAACATAACCGTTTTACTAATTCCTTTATATTGCATATAATCCTTCCGGATAGCTATCAATTTTACCATATTAATGGGTTTTTCAATTCAGTTACATAATGGATTTTTACAAGTGCAATCTCATCTTTATACTCAGCTTCTAACTGTTTACACATGGATTCCAGTTCTTCTTCAGTGCTTTCAGCTACTCGGATATAATAACTGTTCATATCTGCTATTTCCCCAGTAATCTCCCCATTGATATCTTTAATCATTCCGTTCACTTCCTCATCAGGAATATCATCTTTAGTGACAATAATCAGCTGATTATCTAGATATAGTCTGCCCTCTCCCTGTCTCGCAGGGCGTAAATGACTCTTGTCAAGCGCTCCTCCGGGCCGTCTTCAGCATAATAAATCGTCACGGTTTCGCTTGAACCAGAAAAATATTGAGTTTCAGCCCATGTCTTTTCCAGTTTCATTACAAATCCAGTGATTAGGATGCCGATCAAAATGGCGACAGCGATTCCCCTCTTATCCATATGTCTTTTCCTTCCTGCTTATACTGTTTTATAACTTAAGTTACCAACCACCATTTCAAATGGTGGCTATTCTATTTGAAACTTTGTACACATAAAAGTTCCTCAATATATTCTTTCAAATCGTCCTCAATTATATCTTTTATATCGATAATAATTTTAATATCGATCTTTTCCTTAATATGATAATTTGCGATAGAATCACATAAAGTATGCAGTATTTGTTCTCTGGCTGCGTACTGTAAAGACAAAATGTCTATTTTTACCAATTGATTTACAATTTGAATAACTTCCTCCTCTGAATATCCTTTATAACCAATTATGTCATTTATAAATTCAATTTTTTTAATTAGATCTTTTTCATCCGACCATTCAAAGATCTGCCATTGCTGTAAAACAAATAAATGAATACTCATAGTCTACCTCATTTCTGGTCTAATAGATCAAACCAAATAAAAACTTACTTGACCAACTTCACAATATGCTCCTACTATAAAATCAAGTTTACCAGATGGTAAATCTGGATTACCATTAACAAATTCCATTGATTTTCTTAGTACTGTTTCGAATATGCCACTGGCGAAGTCGAATAAACGGTGTCTTTATTACATCACTGCTATCTGGCGTAGCCTAGCCTGAAGTCATTTCTGGGCAAAAGTAGGCATTGCATTTTTTTGCTGAGTAGCATAAAAAACGTATTGATCCATCTCTGCCGTTATAATTGTGGTGTTTCCTCCGCCACTCTCACTTACCCATTCAACGTTCTCAGCACCGTAAGTATCCTGATAATATTTATACCATTCACTGCCAGAATAATCATTTTCATTATTA
>QMCD01000151.1_pt1 | contig 49569 bp, 41 predicted proteins | sample 1821841 | NCBI WGS metagenome assembly QMCD01 (sample SAMN01991225, study PRJNA193472) | Termite gut metagenome, whole genome shotgun sequencing project. | isolation source: worker | host: Macrotermes natalensis
CGCGAGAGCGAGATCACCCGAGGTATCGTGTACCGAGGGAAGCCTCGCGGAAGCGACTTAGGCCGACGCGGTGCAAGACGGTCGCGATTGACGGAGCCTGTGCGTGGCCAACGCGCAGGGAAGAAGACAACAAAGAAACAATTTATAACAAAGCATAACTATTATGAAGAAGCTTATCTTTTTGTTTTTATCTTTTTTCACGCTTCATTCTTCACTCTTCATTTCGTCGGCGCGCGCCGACGAGGGGATGTGGTTGTTGCCCTATTTGGACCGCATTGCTCACGATATGAAGGAGCGCGGGCTGAAGATCGACACGAGACATATTTATAACGAGAATGGTCGCTCGTTGAAGGACGCTATCGTTATTTTCGGGGGTGGGTGCACGGCCGAGGTGGTGAGCCCGGACGGGTTGCTTTTGACCAACCACCATTGTGGTTATGGCAATATCCAGAGCTTGAGCTCGCCGGAGAACGATTATTTGCAGAATGGGTTTTGGGCTATGAGTCGGGCGGAGGAGATTCCTGCTCCCGGGCTGAAGGTTACGTTTATCCGCCATATCGTCGATGTTACGGAGGATGTTTTGGAGGGTGTACGGGGTATGGCCGTGGGGAGCGAGAGAGACGGGGTTGTGGCGCGTGGTGTTAATAATGTTAAGGAGCGGTTCCAGGATCGGTATCCCGATTTTAGGGTTGTCGTTCAACCTTTTATGGGCGGCAATCAGTACTTTATGGTGGCGATGGAGGTTTTTTCGGATGTCAGGTTGGTTGGTACGCCTCCTAATTCTATGGGCAAGTTCGGCGGCGATACGGACAATTGGATGTGGCCGCGCCATACGGATGATTTTTCTATGTTTCGCATCTATGCCGGCAGGGACAATAAGCCGGCGGAGTATTCGGTGGAGAATGTTCCTTATAAGGCTCCGGTCCATTTGAAGATTTCGTTGAAAGGGGTCGATGAGGGCGATTTTTCTATGATTTTGGGTTTTCCCGGGAGTACGGATCGTTATATGACGAGTGCGCAGATGAGGCATCTTATGGACGTTTCTAATGCTAATCGCATTTTTGTTCGTGGGGAGCGGTTGTCTTTGATTTTGGAGGATATGGAGGCCGATCCGGTTGTGCGGTTGAAGTATGCTGCTAAGTATGCTTCGTCGGCTAATTATTGGAAGAATTCCATTGGGATGAATAAGGCTTTGGTGGATAATGGCGTTCTTGCTCGGAAGGCGGCTTTGGAGGCGCGTTATCAGGCTTGGGCCGAGGGTCAGAGCGATGTGGAGTATGGTATGGCTTTGGAGAAGATTCGTGAGGCGGTTGAGGCTATGAGCGAGGTGGATGGTGCGCGTCAGGTTTTGGGGGAGGCGTTGTGGATGGGGAGCGAGATTTTGGGCGTTGCTCAGCGGGTGGGTTCGTTGGTCAGGTCTGAGGAGGGTAAGGTTGTTAATAAGGCCGAGGTGATGGAGAGTGTTGCGGGCTTTTATAAGGATTACAGTGTCGATACCGATCGCAGGGTTTCGAGGCGGATGTTTGCGTTGGTTCGCGAGGTGTTGCCGGAGCGTTATTGGCCTTCTGTTTTTCACGATATGCCGGAGGGTTTTGTGGACGATATGTTCGATCGCTCGGTGTTTACTTCTGCGGAGAGGTTGTCGGCTTTTTTGGATGATTATGACGAGGAGAGGTTGTATTCCGATCCGGCTTATGTTGCTCGGGGCTCGGTGCGGGATCGGATCGTTGCTTTGCAGTTGCAGGTTGCTCCTTTTGCTCGCCAGGCGGATGATTGGCATGGGGTTTATATTCGCGGTTTGAGTGAGATGGATCCTGGGTTGGTGGGTTATCCGGATGCTAATTTTTCTATTCGGTTGACTTATGGCAATGTTATGCCTTACGATCCACGTGATGGGGTTACTTATCACTATTATACCACTTTGAAGGGTGTTTTGGAGAAGGAGGATTTGTCTAATCCGTTGGAGTTCACGGTCGATCCGAAACTCAAAGTCGCTTATGCGGCGTCGGATTATGGCGTTTATGGCCAGGACGGAGAGTTGCGGTTGAACTTTTTGAGCAATAATGACATTACGGGAGGGAACAGTGGTTCTCCGGTGCTGAATGGCAGGGGGGAGTTGATTGGGTTGGCTTTTGATGGGAATTGGGAGGCGATGAGTGGCGATGTTATGTTTGAGCCGGAGTTGCAGCGGTGTATTAATGTCGATATTCGTTATGTTTTGTGGACTATCGACCGCTTCGCCGGCGCAGGTTATTTGCTCGACGAGATGACGATCGTTAGATAGTTGATAGTTGATAGTTGAGAGTTGTTTCGGCCTCGTAGAGGCCGTCAGCTCCCCCGTAGGGGGGTCGGGGGAGCTGAAAATGAGCGTTGACCATAGCGGAGGAGGTCGGTTGCGAATCGAAGCACTCAGGCGAAGGATAACCTGCGAAGAGTCGCATCCGACGGAGCAGGTGCAAGGGGCCGAACGAAAGAAAAACAGAGTTTATGGAAGAAAAGAGTTTAAATTTTCTTGAGGAGATAGTTGAAAAGTATATCGCCGAGGGCGGGACGGAGCTGCAGACGCGGTTTCCGCCTGAGCCTAATGGGTATTTGCATATTGGCCACGCTAAGAGTATATGCTTGAATTTCGGGCTGGCTGAGAAGTATGGCGGGAAGTGCAACCTAAGGTTTGATGATACTAATCCGGTGAAGGAGGATGTGGAGTATGTTGATAGCATTAAGGCGGATATTAGTTGGTTGGGGTTTGAGTGGGCGGTGGAGAGGTACGCCAGTGATTATTTCGAACAGTTGTATGAGTGGGCTGTTTTGCTGATACGGAAGGGGTTGGCTTACGTCGACGATCAGAGCCAGGAGGAGATTAGGGCCAGCCGGGGAACTATTATGGAGGCGGGGACGAATAGCCCTTTTCGCGATCGTTCGGTGGAGGAGAATCTTGACCTTTTTCAGAGGATGCGGGCTGGGGAGTTTGGGGATGGGGCTAAGGTTTTGCGGGCACGGATCGATATGGGGCATCCTAATATGATGTTTCGCGATCCGATTTTGTATCGCATTTTGCATACCGAGCACCATCGTACGGGTGATCGGTGGTGCATTTATCCGATGTATGATTACGCTCACGGCCAGAGCGATAGCATCGAGCGGATTACTCATTCGATTTGCACGTTGGAGTTTGCGGTTCATCGGCCGCTGTATGATTGGTTTATCGAGCAGTTGGGGATATTTCCGAGCCATCAGTACGAGTTTGCGAGGTTGAATCTCACTTATACGATGATGAGCAAGCGCAAGTTATTGCAACTTGTTGATAGTCAGGCGGTTAGCGGTTGGGACGATCCTCGAATGCCTACAATTTCGGGGATGCGCAGGCGGGGGTATACTCCCGGGTCGATTCGCGCTTTTGCTGAGAGGGTTGGGGTTGCTAAGCGGGATAATGTTATCGATTTGGGGTTGTTGGAGTTTTGCGTTAGGGAGGATTTGAATCGGACGGCCCAGCGGCGAATGGCGGTTTTGGATCCGTTGAAGGTCGTGATTACCAATTGGGACTCTTCACCGATTTCTCCCTCTTGCGAAGGGGGAGTACCCCGAAGGGGGGAGGGGGTAGACATTGCCGCGGGCGGTCGTGTGGAGATGATTCGTTGTGTTAATAATCCGGAGGATGAGGGGGCGGGGGTGCGTGAGGTTCCGTTGTCGCGTGAGATTTATATCGAGCGGGATGATTTTATGGAGGATCCGCCTAAGAAGTTTTTCCGGTTGTCGCTTGGGGGCGAGGTTCGGTTGCGGTATGGTTATCTCATTAAGTGTCAGGAAGTTATCAAGGATGCTGATGGGAATATCACGGAACTTCGATGCACTTATGATCCGCTTTCCGGTGGAGGTGGGTCGAGTGATGGCCGCAGGGTTAAGGGGGTGATTCATTGGGTTTCGGTCCCGACGGCTGTTGAGGCGGAGGTGCGACTTTATAACCCACTTTTCACCAAAGAAAACCCGGAAGATTTGTGCGATTTGAATCCCGAATCGTTGGTTCGGACGACGGTTTTTATGGAGCCTTCGCTTGGTGGTGTGGTTGTTGGTGAGCGGTTTCAGTTTGAGCGGATTGGTTATTTTTGCGTTGATTCCGATTCGCGTTCGGACGCTTTGGTTTTCAATCGCACGGTTACCCTGAAAGATTCCTGGGCAAAGCAACAGTAGCCCCTGCTCCAACGTGCCTCTGAATGGGTTGGGGGAGCTTAAATTAGTGCCGCCATAGCGCGAGGGGCTGGGGCTTTTTTTAATGAAGAGTGAAGAAAGTTTTTTCGACTTTGCGAGCAAAGTCGTCATCGCCCGCCCGTAGAGGGGGGTCGGGCGGCGATGAAAAAGTGCTCGAGCCATAGCGCGAGAGGCTTTCCTTTTTTCGGCCTCGCTTAGCTTTCCCCTCCTTGCTAAGGAGGGGTGCCTCGAAGAGGCGGGGTGGTAGACTCTGCGTAGGCCGTCAGCTCCTCATCGTCATTGCGAGGAACAATGTGACGAAGCAATATGAAGATTGCCGCGCTTCGCTCGCAATGACGGCGACGGGCTTCAGCCCAGAATCAGTCGCTGAGATTCATCCAAATAGAACACCCCATCGCGCCAAAACCGTGCCCGCTGAGCAACTCGCCGCCGCCACGAAAGCAAACATCGCGATAGTTGCCGTCCTCCGAAATCTCGACCCGCCACCGACCTGGTTCGTAATCGTACATCCTGATCCATTCGCCTTCGACAAAATAGTCGAATCCCAAAACGTCATAAGTCTTCATAAAAAAGGTGTGGTTAAACAATCTCCTTGTTGGAGGCCTCACGAGCCTTATCAGAAAAGATTGCACCACACCCAGAGCCGCTTTGGCACAATGCGCGCCAAAGCAAACCCCGAGCCGAACAATCTTTTTTCTCTGATAAACACCGTCCACAGACGGTTCGTGAGTTTCCAACAAGAAAAAAGTATTGTTAATACTCAATATGTCGATACAAATATAGTACAAGGAGAGCGGAAAACCAAACAAACTTTGAGCGAAATTCCGAACAGGAGTTATCTTCCGAAATAGATCAGCAGCACGTTGATGTCTGCGGGGGAAACTCCCGGGATGCGGGACGCCTGGCCGATCGTCGCGGGACGGATGCGCGTCAGTTTTTGCCGCGCTTCGGTGGTTAACGAACGCAGAGATTCGAAGTCGAAGCGCGCAGGAATGGGAATCTCCTCGAGCCGGTGCAGCTTTTCGGCGATCATCCGCTCTCGCTCGATATATCCCCGATACTTTATTTCTGTATCAATCAAATCAACCTCGTCGGGAGTTATATTATTTTCGATCACGAAGGACGATATTTTCTGCCAAGTTCCTCCGATTTTTGAAATTGTTCCACGTGGAACAATTTTGGTTTTCGCAATATGGTCGGATTTCAAATTGTTCCACATGGAACAATTTGAAAAATTATTGCTCACTTCCGAACGATGTTCTTCGGACGAGGTTTTTGCCAAACCGCCGTCGGCGTTCCGACTGTTCCACGTGGAACAATTTTCGTTTTTGCCAAAACCAAAAGCGTACTCAACAACCTCGCGTAAAATAATTTCGCCTCGCGCCAACAGAAAACTGAGCCTGCGGGCCTGCGAAAGAGGAGCAGAATTGTGCAAAACCAAATAGTCCTGAAAATCGGACGGAGAGACCGACAGGTCGTGAACGAAACTTCTGAGCGATTCTACGCGCGCTTTTTTTTGCTCGAAAAAAGCCCACCTCTCATCATCGACAAGCCTAATTTTGCGACCCCGAGGAGTCAACCGAAAATCGGCATTGTCGCCCCGCAACAAAATGCGATACTCCGCACGACTCGTAAACATCCGATAAGGCTCATCGACACCCTTAGTCACCAAATCGTCAATCAATACCCCAACGTAAGCCTCGTCGCGCCGCAACACAAAAGGCTCCTGGTCGCGCAAAGCCAAAACAGCATTGATCCCAGCCATAAGCCCCTGAGCACCAGCCTCTTCGTACCCCGTCGTGCCGTTGATCTGACCCGCAAAATACAACCCGCCAACCAACTTGGTCTCCAAACTATGACGAAGCTGAGTGGGCGGAAAATAATCATACTCAATAGCATACCCCGGGCGAATAATATGAGCACCCTCCAACCCCGCAATCCGCGAAATAGCCGCCGACTGAACCTCCCACGGCAACGACGACGAAAACCCATTCAAATACCACTCATTAGTATCACGACCCTCCGGCTCCAAAAAAAGCTGATGCGAACCCTTGTCGGCAAAAGTGCGCAACTTATCCTCGATCGACGGACAATATCGCGGCCCAACACCCCGAATCGTGCCATCAAACAAAGGCGAATCGGCAAACCCCGAGCGCAAAATCTCGTGAACCTCCTCCGAAGTATGAACGATAAAACAAGGCAACTGGTCGTCAACAGGACTTGTCGCCGGTGAAAACGAGAATTTCGAAGGCTGCGCATCACCCTCCTGACGCTCCAACCGCGAAAAATCAATAGTCCGACCATCCAACCGAGCAGGCGTCCCAGTCTTCATCCTCCCAACCTCGAACCCGAGAGCTAACAAGCTGTCAGTCAATCCGTTAGACGCCGCATCGCCCGCCCGTCCCCCCTCGGTACGATTGCGCCCGATATGCATCTCCCCGCCCAAAAAAGTACCCGCTGTGAGTATAACCTTGGGGGCAAAAAAAGTTACGCCCAGGGCTGTCCTCACCCCTCGGATTTCGCGTGATAGCGGCACATCTGTCGCGCTTCCTCGTTGCTCGTCGGGGTCTGTACTTTTTTGTACTATCCCCCTCCTCGCACCTTCGGTCAGCGCAACACCTGCACCACTCTGACGCGAAATAGGCAACTCTAATTTTGACGACAAATCCCCGTCCGCACAGCACTCGACTCCACAGGAGTCGTCAGTCCGTCGCCGACCCCGCGGCGCGGACTGCACTGCGTTTGTCCGCACCTCGGCTCCGGACCGAAAAGAACATCTCTCAGTTAACTCGCTGTCAACCAGCAAATTAACCACATTGTCCTGCCACAAAAAAAGGTCCGGCGTGGAATGAAGCACCCGGCTCCAAAGCCGCGAAAAAACCTGCTTATCGCACTGAGCGCGTGGACTCCACATCGCCGCACCCTTCGACCGTCCCAACATACGAAACTGCAACGTCGACCAATCCGCAACAACCCCCATCATACCCCCCAAAGCGTCAATCTCGCGGACAATCTGCCCCTTAGCCACCCCACCAACCGCCGGATTGCACGACATAGCCGCCGGCTTCGAAAGATCCATCGTCACCAAAAGCGTCCGAGCACCCATCCGCGCCGCAGCAACAGCCGCCTCGCACCCGGCATGACCCGCACCAACCACAATTATGTCGAAACGATTGTTCACGGGTGCAAATTTAGCGAAAGCGTTTGTAAAGGTAGCGAATAATGGTTAATGATTAGTGATTAATGGGCTACGCGGCGGCCACTGTGCGGGGCTGTAATCGGTTCGTTGGTTTTCAAAAAAGCCGATGAGCCGCTCGCTATTTCGGTCGGCCTAACGTTGCCTGCGCATGCTTCGCACATTTGCAAGCAAATGGTCTGCTACGGCGAAACTTTCTGCATCGGTTTCTCACCGCTCGCTATTCACTCGCGGCGGGGAAACCTGCGCGCTCCCTCTCATTTAACGCTCCGCGCCAAATCTCTTTTTTTGAAAACCCCCTTCACCTCACGACCCCCCCCGCCTTGCGGGGGAGCTGACGAGGTCTGCGACCTCGAAAAACTACTTCTGGCGGAAAAATATTTGGACCGGTACACCGCTGAAATCCCACTCTCCGCGCAACCTATTCTCCAAAAAACGACGATAAGGCTCCCTAATATACTGAGGCAAATTGACAAAAAACGCAAAACTCGGCGTAGGCGATGCCAACTGAGTAACATACTTTATCCTAACATACTTCCCCTTTATACTCGGCGGAGGAGTATCCTCGATGATCGGCAAAAAAAAGTCATTCAAAGCCGATGTCGAAATCTTACGCGTCCGATTCCCATAAACCCTAATCGCCTCTTGCAAAACATCCAATATCCGCTGCCTATTCAAAACAGATGCGAAAATAATCGGCACATCGCTATAAGGAGCCAGCTTCCTCTCCAAAAACTCGCGCCACTCCTTCATCGTATTAGTCTGCTTCTCCACCAAATCCCACTTATTAACCACCACCACCACACCCTTCTTATTGCGCTCCACAAGCCGAAAAATGTTCATATCCTGACTCTCGATCCCCTGCTGAGCATCCAACATCAAAATGCAAACATCGCTTCCCTCAATAGCACGAATCGAACGCATAACCGAATAAAATTCCAAATCGTCCATCGTCTTGCCCTTCTTGCGCATCCCCGCAGTGTCGACAAGGTAAAAATCCATCCCGAACTTATTATACCGCGTATAAATCGAATCGCGAGTCGTTCCCGCCGTCGGATTGACAATATGACGCTCCTGCCCCAACAACGCATTGGTCAACGACGACTTACCCACATTAGGCCGACCGACAATAGTGATCTTAGGCAACTCGTCCAACACCTCCCCGGCATCGTCAGGCAACAACCGCACAACCTCGTCCAACAAATCGCCCGTACCACTCCCTGACATCGACGAAACAGCAAACGGATCGCCCAGCCCGAACGAATAGAACTCGTGGGTGGCATACATCTGGTCGTTATTATCGACCTTATTCACCACCAACAAAACCTTCTTGCCCGACTTTCGCAGCAACCCGGCAACAACCTGGTCGAGGTCGGTGATGCCCGTCGAAACCTCGACCAAAAACAATATCACATCGGCCTCGTCGATGGCCAACATCACCTGGCGGCGAATATCGGCCTCGAACACATCGTCCGAACCAACCGAATAACCGCCCGTGTCGATGACCGAAAACTCGCGGCCGTTCCAATCGGTCTTGCCGTAATTCCTGTCCCGTGTTGTGCCCGCGGTGGCGTCGACAATGGCCTCGCGCCCGCCCACCAAACGGTTGAAAAGTGTACTCTTGCCGACATTCGGCCTACCAACTATTGCTACTAATGACATAAGTTATTTTCTCTTTTTCAATGCTTTATTACTCTCCGAAGTCAACCTGCGCTCCACCTTCTTCACATCCTCGGCCGCAGGCAAATTCTCGGGAACCAAACCGCGCTCTATCATAATCCTGCGAACACCCAAATTGTTGTCCACGTGCTCCCGTTCAATGGCGGGAACCCCGGAAAGACTTTTCAGCTGAACATTCTCAGCCGTCATAGCCGCCGCAAAATCCTTGGCCTTGATGCTCACCGTGGGCAAAAAATCGACCACCGGACGATTGTCAGGCACTCCGAACCTGCGCTTAAGCCCAGCCGTATCGAGCCGAAAAAGAGCCCTGTCGCCCTTCGAACGAATGGCCGCAAAACCCATATTATCGACCCCGCGCTCATACAAAACTCCCGACAAACGTTTTTCGGTCTCGGCAAGCTTGGCGCGCGCTCTAACCCTCTCTGTCTCCAACAACCGTTGCATAACCAACTCGGCCCGACGCGTCTGGACCGCAAAATAGTTCTGCGCAAAAGCTATCTCGTTCTTCTTCGGATCGCCGTTCTGGGCTATCAAATAGCAGGCATAGCGGGTCAACAGAATGTCGGTCATCTCCTTTTCAGCCCCAGAGCCTATTGAGACCATCTTCCTGACTTCGGGAAAATGGTCTGAGAGCACTGCGGAGGCATTTTCAGAATTTTCGGCGTTTTCAGCAGCTTCCTTGGCCTTGTTAATCACATTTACGAAGTTCTCCCACTTGGAATAACCCAGCAACGGTTGCAGCTCGCGCGCGCTCCAACACTCCACGCCGTGGTACTCCGATGCCGCCGCCTCGAACCGCTCAAACAGGGCCGTTATCTCGTTCTCTTTCATAAATTATCTAAAATAAATCGGACAATCAGGCGGCGGACATGATGCTCACCGCCAGGACGCATCGAATGATCGGCGTCCGGATAAATCATCATCTCGAACTCCCGATCTGCCGCAACCAACGCCCGAGCCATCGCAAACGTATTGTCCGGATGAACATTATCATCACCCGAACCGTGAACCAACAACAACCTGCCCCGCAAAAGATGGGCATAATTAACCGGCGAATTGTCATCATAACCACCAGCATTATCCAACGGAAGCCCATTATAGGTCTCCGTGTAAATGGTGTCGTAAAATCTCCACGAAGTAACCGGAGCAACAGCAACCGCCGCCGCAAAAACATCCGCCCCCTTCAAAACAGCGTTCAAAGCAACGAAGCCCCCATAGCTCCACCCATAAATGCCGATACGCGCCGGATCGACGAACGGCAGCCCCCCCAGATAACGGGCAGCAGCAATCTGATCAAGCGTCTCCAACTCGCCCAACCTGCCATAAGTGCACTTCTTGAACGCCTCGCCCCGACCACCAGTGCCCCGCGGATCGACACAAGCAACAACATAGCCCGCCTCCAACAACGGCCCGTAAATTGCCATATCGCCCCGCGAAATACTCTCCACAAAAACGCTCTGCGACCCCGGGCCGCTATACTGAGTCATCAACACAGGATACCTCTTCGCGGGGTCGAAATCCGCCGGCCTCATCAACCAGCCATAAAGCACCACGCCGTCGTTGGTGAACTCGAAAAACTCCCGCTCGTCCCTGCCATTCCAGAGCGAAAGGTCAACCGAGCCAATTTCGGCCGGCTCCAAAGAGTTCAATTGGCCAACAAATCCATCGTCGACACTCCACAAATCCTCGACCCACCAACCCGTCCGCGTCTCGTTGCGAACAACAAAATGGCGGCCGTCCTGTCGAAAAGTCACAGTCGCCGCATCGGGCCTCTCGACGTAGGCAGGCGAGCTTTCGCGATAAACCACTCGGCCACCCGAAACCACCTCGAAAACATTCTGAAGCCGATTGACGCGGTAGAAATACAATTCGCCCGTGGGGGTATAACCCAGATGGGGTAGATAATGAGTTGAGAGTTGAGAGTTAAGAGTTGAGAGTTGGCTACGCGACACTTTTTTGTCGCCCCCACCCCCCTCGGGGGCGACACGACTTGCTGAGCAAGTCGAAAATATTTCGCGGGTTTTGCCCGAAACAAAATCGTGAACCCACAAACTCACCTCCGAGTTGGCTTCGCCCGCCCGCGGATACTTATAGGTGTAAACCGTCGGGGAGCCCTCTGTGCCATATTTCAGCAACGAATACTCCGGAACGGCACTCTCGTCGAAGCGCAACCACGCAACCTCACCCCCGTCGGGCGAAAAGGTCCACGCACGCGTGAAGCCATACTCCTCCTCGTAAACCCAATCCGTCGCCCCGTTGATGATATGATTCCTTCGGCCGTCATTCGTCACCGCCCACTCCCGCCCCGAAGCCAAATCCTTGATCCACAGGTTGTTGTCCCTCACATAGCCCACCCTTGTGCTGTCGGCGCTGTACGCCACCTCCCGAATGGGCTCTCCACCCGCCAAGCCCTCATAACGCGCGGTGAACGAATGCCTGTAAATGGGCGTGACGTCGACCTGCGCAAGCGCATCGGATATGAAAATATGAAAATATGAAAATATGAAAAGAAGGACAAGGATTTTTTTCATTTTATCATTTTTTCACGTTTTCATTTCTCAGCCTTCAGGCTGAGATCGACCGACTTGATCTGGTGGGTGAGCGCGCCGACCGAGATGAAATCGACGCCGCACTCGGCATAATCGCGCAAAGTTTCATAGCGAATGCCGCCACTCGACTCGATCTCCACCCGAGAGTCTATCTTCGCAACCGCCCGACGGGTCAGTTCGAGGTCGAAATTGTCGAGCATTATGCGATCTATCCTGCCGCCCTCCTCGAACACCCTGTCGATGTCGTCCAGCGTCCGAACCTCGACCTCGATGGGAAGATCCAAATTGTGGTTAGCCAAATACTCCCGCACCCCGCGAATAGCCGGAACGATGCCGCCCGCGAAATCGATATGGTTATCTTTCAGCAAAATCATATCGAACAACCCCATCCGGTGGTTCTCGCCGCCGCCCAACCGAACCGCCATCTTGTCGAGCACCCGAGCCCCGGGAGTGGTCTTGCGGGTGTCCAAAATGCGGCAACCCGTCCCCTCCACCAACCGGACATAGCGCGCCGTCTCGGTAGCAACACCCGTCATTCGCTGCATAATGTTGAGCACGATGCGCTCACTCTGCAACAAAGTCTGAACCCGACCCTGGACGTTGAAGACAATATCGCCCACCCCGACCGGCGTGCCGTCCGGAATAAGAACCTCCAACCCGACCGACGGGTCCAACCGCCGAAACACCATCCGGGCAACCTCCACTCCGGCAATAATGCCCGCCTCCTTAACCAACAGGTGCATCCGCCCCGTGGCCGAACGGGGAATAGAGGCCAGCGAGGTGTGATCGCCGTCGCCAATATCTTCGGCAATAGCGAGGTCGATCAACTTGTCGACAAAAGGAATATACTCTTTTTTCATAAATTATTAGTTAATAATTTATGATTTTCGTTCTCGCCTCGGCAATTCTTGCATTGCACTCGGCTTGTAGAAAATTCATATCTTTGCAGAACTAATCCGGACAAAGGTAGCGAAAAATAGTGAAAATTGCGATACAGGGATACGAAGGCAGCTTCCACGAAACGGTGGCAAGGCAATATTTCGGCGACGATATTGCCATTGTTCCCTGCGACACCTTTCGCGAGGTGGCACGGAGTGTCAAAAGCGGGCGGGCGGCATACGGTGTGATGGCGGTGGAAAACTCCATTGCCGGAACCATCATCGCCAACTATGGCATCTTGCAGGAATCGGGGATGCAGGTGGCAGGCGAAGTCTACCTGCACATCACCCAAAACCTGATGGCCCTCCCTGGCGTGCGGATGGAAGAGATAACGGAAGTGGCGAGCCATCCGATGGCACTTATGCAGTGTCACAACTTTCTGGACGACCATCCTGCCTGGCGGCTGGTGGAGAGCGAAGACACCGCCCTGTCGGCGCGACGAGTGGCCGAAAGCGGATCGAGGAGCAGTGCCGCCATAGCGTCGAAGCGCGCCGCCGAACTCTACGGGCTGGAAATAGTGGCGCCGGAGATCAACACCATAAAAAACAACTACACGCGGTTCGTCGTCATCAAGGTGCAAGACCTGCTCACGCCCGCCGGAGCCGACAAAGCGTCGCTCTACTTCAAAACCGACCACCGGCAAGGCTCGCTGGTGAAAGCGCTCGGGGCGTTGGAGGGGGTGAATATGACCCGCTTGCAATCGCATCCCATTCCCGCCGAGCCGTGGCACTATGTGTTCCACGTCGATGTGGAATTTCCCTCGCCGGAAGTCTTTTCGGCCAGCCTCGAACAACTGATAAGGGCCACCGAAGAGGTGCACGTCTACGGAGTTTACAAAAAAGGACAATCATAAAAAACCAAGAGATAATGAAAAAGGTCAACATCAGCTGCGCATCGCGCCTCGACACAATCAAGGAGTACTATTTTTCGGCAAAGAACAAACAAATAGCAGAGCTGAAAGCTTCCGGACGCGACATCGTTGCGCTTGGCATCGGCAGCCCCGACCTGCCGCCGCCCGCAAGTGTAATCGAAACCCTGCACACCGCCGCCCTGCGTCCCGATGTACACGGCTATCAACCCTATCACGGCAGCGATCTGTTGAGAAATGCCTTTGCGGGGTGGTACAAGAAGTGGTATGGGGTGGAGCTCAATCCCAAAGACGAAATACTTCCGCTGCTGGGCTCAAAGGAGGGCATCGTGCACGTGTGTATGACCTATCTGGAAAAGGGCGACCGCGCACTGATCCCCGACCCTGGCTATCCGACCTACAACGGCGGCGTAACGCTGGCCGGTGCCCAGCCGGTACCTTATGCGTTGAAGGCCGAAAATGGCTATCTGCCTGACTTCGACGCGCTGGAAAAGATGGACCTGACGGGGGTCAAACTGATGATATGCAACTACCCCAATATGCCCACGGGGACGGTGCCGACCGTGGAACTGTTCGAGAAGTTGGTGGCATTCGCGGCCAAACACAACATACTGCTACTGCACGACAATCCTTACAGCTTCATTCGCAACGACATCAGGCTCAGCATTCTGAGCGTGGCCGGAGCAAAAGACGTTGCGCTGGAACTCAACTCGCTCTCGAAAGGGCACAGTATGGCGGGCTGGCGCGTCGGAGTGCTGGTGGGCCGGGCGGATATGGTGAGTGACGTGCTGCGGTTCAAAAGCAATATGGACTCGGGGATGTTCTACCCCATTCAAGCCGCCGCGGCGAGCGCATTGGAGCTCGACCACGAATGGTTCTCGGAGCTGAACGAAATATACTATTCGCGCGAAAAAGAGGGCTACAAACTGCTGGACGCGCTGGGCTGCAGCTATCGCGAGGGCCAGGCGGGGCTCTTCATCTGGGCGAACTTGCCCGACAGCTTTAAGGGCGACTGCTTCGAGTTTTCGGATATGGTGCTCGACAAGTGCGACGTCTTCGTCACTCCCGGGGGTGTGTTCGGAAAGCAAGGAACGAGGAACATCCGCATCTCGCTTTGCGTTCCCGCCGAACTGCTCGCCAAAGCGACCGGAAAGATAAAGGCGAAGTTATGACAGCGGCGGTTTTTGGGTTGGGGCTCATCGGGGGGTCGTTCGCGCTCGCCCTCAGGGACAACTCGCTGGCGGGCGAAATAGTCGGAGTGGACAGTTCCGAAACCAACGCCACACTCGCACTCCAACTGGGGCTGGTAGACCGGATCGTCGATTTCGACCAAGCGGCCAAAGCCGACCTGATCGTGCTCGCCACACCAGTCGACGTAACGCCCGTGCTGGCAACCAAGATTTTGAACCAAATCACCCCACACCAAGTGGTGATGGATATGGGTTCGATAAAAGAGGAGCTGTGTGAAGTGATAGCCCAGCACCCCCAAAGGAGCAGGTTCGTGGCCACCCACCCGATGTGGGGAACAGAATTTAGCGGCCCGAGTGCGGCAGAGCACGGCGCATTCAAAGGGCGCACGGCAGTGATATGCGACGGCGAAAAATCGGCTCCCGACGCCCTCGAAACCGTGCGCCGAATCTACCAAACCCTTCAATCGCCCGTCATCCCGATGTCCGCCGCCGAACACGACATCCACGCCGCCTACGTCTCCCACATCTCGCACATCACCTCGTTCGCCCTTGCGTTGACAGTGCTCGAAAAAGAGCGGGAAGAGGAACGAATCTTCGATCTGGCAGGCGGAGGTTTCGAAAGCACCGTGCGCCTGGCCAAGAGCTCGCCCGACACCTGGACCCCAATCTTCACAGGCAACAAATACAACGTGCTCGACGTCCTGCGCGAACACATCCACCAGCTGGGCGTCCTGCGCCGAATGATAGAGAAAGACGACAAAGAGGGACTGCGCAAAGCGATGAAAAAAGCGAACGAAATTAAAAGAATCTTAAAATGAACCGTTTTCAATTAGGAACCAAGCGTCCGATGATAATCGCCGGTCCGTGCAGCGCCGAAACGCGCGAACAAACCCTCGATACCTGTACCCAACTTGCCGCCACAGGCGTAGTCGATATGCTGCGAGCAGGAGTGTGGAAACCGCGCACCTCGCCCGGAACATTCGAAGGCGTGGGGCTGAAAGGGCTCGCGTGGATGGCCGAAGCAAAACGCACCACAGGGCTCCCATTCGGAGTGGAAGTTGCATCCAAAGCCCACGTCGAAGCCGCGCTGGAATTCGAAGCCGACTGCGTATGGATCGGTGCGCGAACCACCGTCAGCCCATTCGCCGTGCAGGAAATTGCCGAAGCGTTGGCAGGAAGCGGCGTGGCGGTGCTGATAAAAAACCCGATGAACCCCGATATCGACCTGTGGGCGGGTGCGGTGAAGCGGTTTATGGGTGTGGGCATAGCGGCCGAAAATATCGGCCTGATACACCGGGGATTCTCGTACTTCGGCCACAGCCGCTATCGCAACGCGCCGATGTGGCCGCTGGCGTTCGAAATGCGCAGCCGCTTCCCCGAAATGATGATGATCTGCGACCCCTCGCACATGGCCGGCAACCGAGAATATATAGCCGAACTGAGCCAGGAAGCGGCCGATCTGCGGTACGACGGGCTGATCGTCGAAAGCCACATCTGTCCCGAACAGGCGTTGAGCGATGCGGGCCAGCAACTGGTTCCGGCGGAACTGGAACGCCTGATACGCGGAGTGAACTGGCGCAAGGAGGCGGTGGACGATCCCGAATTTGTGGGCGAGCTGGCGCGTTTTCGCGACGAGATAGACCGGATAGATGCCGAGGTTTTCGGCTTGCTGAGCCGCCGGATGAAGGTTTCGGAGAGCATCGGGCGGGTGAAAAAAGAGAACGACGTGGCGATCCTGCAAAGCAGTCGATGGGGGGCCATCAAGGAGCGAATATTGTCGCAGAGCGACGGGTTGGGACTTTCGACAGAGTTTCTGACGGCCATTTTGGAAGCCGTTCACCTCGAAAGCATCGCCCGCCAAAATTCGGTGATGAACAGGGGTTAGTTTCGGTGTCGTTCGATGCTTTCGAGCAACTTCGATCCCAGTGCTTCGACTATTTCGCTTATTTCGCCGTCGGTGAGGACCTGGTGATACATTTTGGTCAGGACTTTGTCGTTAGCGGAGGTGGAGATTTTGTATGCATGAGAGAAAAAGTTGAATTCCACACCCTCTTCCCCCAATCCAACAGAGTCGTCAAGATTGATTATGCCCCGTGCTGACATAGTCATTAAGATGGAGGGATTCGGGGTAGAGAAAACCCTATCGCTAAAATCAGTTAGTTGTTCGGTGAGTTTATTTATAATCTTGTCGAAACTATCAGTATTGTACCCTCGATGTGCTTCGAAGCCTAAAAAAGCTGTTCGTTCAAATACCAGAGGATCGAACTCTTTCAAACTTCTTTCCCAAGCCTGCATTAAAGGAATTACCGCATTTCCCATCATTGTCTGAACAGCTTCGGGCGAAAACTTCATCTGTACTTCTTCGGATGTTTTCATCTCCCGTTTTAGCAGTTTCAGTTTTTTGTCCAGATCGCCTGGTTCATCGAGGCTTTCGCCGCGGGCGGCGCGTATCGAAAGGCGAAGCGAGTACTCCATTTGCGCCTTCATATAGTCGACAAACGGTCCGATCTGTGACAGAGCGGCATTTGCTCCATCGCTCGGAGTGAGCCCGACACTGAGGTCGGCTCCGTGCAATGCCCGAAGATAGTCGTCCTTGGAGTCGCTTTTGATAACTATCATCGGATAATCGTGACGCAACAGGACATAGTTGACCAACAAACGTGCTATGCGGCCATTTCCGTCGTCGAACGGATGGATGCGAATGAAGCGATAATGAAGCAGGCTTGCCAACTCCAACGGATGGAGCTTTGCCGAAGCCTCCTGCCGGTTGAACCAATCGACCAACGCCGTCATCATTGCAGGGGTTTCTTCGGGTTTGGCATAGTGGAATGTCTCTCCGGTAGCCGTTCTGACGTGGTTGGGTCGGGTTTTGTAGCTCCCGATCTCGATCTTTATCCGCGACGGCGAACCATCCGTCGTTTCGGCATCCTTATAGAACGGTTTGACAAGGATCAACTCGTTCAGATCGCGAATCAGTTTTTCGGTCAATGGCCTGGAATGGTCGGCAGCCTCTTCGCGGATAATTTTCAGGGCCACATCGTGAGCCTTCATCTCTTCGTAATCGCGCAGGTTTGCATTGCCGGAAGTTTCGCCGAACATCAACAGCAGTTCTGTTTGTCCATAGGTGAGGGTGTTGCCTTCCAAATGGTTGGAGTTGTAGTTGAACTCGAGGTTGAACTTGCGATCGAGCCGAGTTTGATTTTCTTCGGAAAGGGGCTGAAGCGATTGCCACTCGCTGTAGAGTTGTCGGAGGGTTTTCATATTTGCAAAAGTAGGAAAAAATGTGTAATTTTGAACCCTTAAATTATCGACGAACAGGAATTTATGGCAGAAGAGACTATACAGAACCCGGGCAAGGTGGTGGAGGTGAGCATAACCGAGCAAATGAAAAGCGCATACATTGACTATTCGATGTCGGTTATCGTCTCCCGAGCACTGCCCGACGTGCGCGACGGAATGAAACCCGTCCACCGAAGAATACTATACGATATGTCCAACGAGCTTGGACTCTACTCCGACAAACCCCACCGAAAAAGTGCCCGTATCGTAGGGGACGTACTCGGCAAATTCCACCCACACAGCGACGGAAGCGTCTACGACGCAATGGTGCGTATGGCCCAGGACTGGAGCCTGCGCTACCCACTGGTCGACGGGCAGGGTAACTTCGGCTCGCTGGACAACGATCCCCCCGCGGCAATGCGTTACACCGAAGCAAGAATGCGCAAAATCGCCGACGAAGTGATGTCCGACATCGAAAAGGACACCATAGACTTTGCACTCAACTTCGACGACACATTGCAGGAACCCACCGTGCTTCCGACTCGCATTCCCGTGCTTCTGTGCAACGGGGCCGCAGGTATCGCCGTCGGGATGGCAACCAACATGGCCCCGCACAACCTGAGCGAAGTGATAGATGCCTGCGTAGCCCATATCGACGACCCCGAAGCCGATCTGCTTCAATATGTCAAAGGGCCCGACTTCCCGACCGGAGCGACGATATACGGTTACGAAGGGGTGCGCGAAGCCCTCACCACAGGTCGCGGACGAGTTGTGATGCGCGCCAAAACCGAAATAGAGCACACGGCATCGGGCAGGGAAATGTTGGTGATAACCGAAATCCCCTATCAGGTGAACAAGGCCGAGCTGGTGAAGAAAATCTCCGACCTGGCCAACGAAAAGAAGGTGGAAGGTGTAGCCTACGTCAACGACGAGAGCGACCGAAAAGGGATGCGCATCATCGTCGTGCTGAAGCAGGACGCGATGGCGAGCGTGGTGCTCAACACACTGTACAAGATGACGGAGATGCAAAAATCGTTCGTCGTCAACAACATTGCCCTGGTGAACGGCCGGCCCCAACTGCTGAACCTTCGCGATATGGTGCACCACTTTGTCGAGCACCGGCACGAAGTCGTGGTGAGGCGCACGCGGTTCGACCTGAAAAAGGCCGAAGAGAGGCTCCACATAGTCGAAGGACTGCTCATCGCACAAGACAACATAGACGAAGTTATCGCCATCATCCGCGGTTCGGACAACACCGAAACCGCCAAACTGAGGCTTCAGGAGCGGTTCGGCCTGAGCGAAATCCAATCCACGGAGATCGTCAATATGCGCCTCAGAGCGCTCACGGGCCTCGAACGCGGCAAATTGCAGGGCGAACACGACGATCTGGTGAAAGTCATCGCCCACTACAACGACATTCTGGGCGACACAGCCCTGCAATACGGTGTGGTGAAAGACGAACTCGTGGAGGTCAAAGCCAAATATGGTGACGAGCGCAGAACCGAAATAGTCTACTCGGCCGAAGAGTTCAATCCCGAAGACTTCTTCGCCGACGAAGAGATGGTGATCACCATCTCGCGGATGGGATATATCAAGCGTACGCCCCTGACCGAATATCGCACCCAGGCGCGAGGAGGCGTCGGGGCGAAAGGCTCGGCAACCAGAGACGAAGACTTCATCGAGCACCTCTACGTCGCAACGATGCACAACACGATGATGCTCTTCACCGAAAAGGGACGGTGCTACTGGCTGAAAGTCTACAACATTCCCGAAGGACCCCGCTCGGCAAAAGGACGGGCCATCCAAAACCTGATCCAGATAGAGCCCGACGACAAGGTGAGGGCCTATATCAATGTCCGCAGGCTGGACGACGAAGAGTATATTTCGAGCAACTATCTGATAATGGCCACCCGAGAGGGAGTTATCAAGAAAACGCTGCTGAAAGCCTACTCCAACGTGAGACAAAATGGGGTGAATGCGATAGATATTCGCGAAGGCGACCGTTTGTTGGAAGTGAATCTGACCAGCGGCTCGGCCGAAGTGATGATAGCGACCAGCGGAGGAAAAGCCATTCGCTTCAACGAAAGCACCGTGAGAGCTATGGGCCGCGTGACGGCGGGTGTGCGCGGCGTGACGTTGGGCAAAGACGAGAATGTGGTTGGTATGATTTGTGTGGAACCGGATAGCGGTAAAGATGTGCTGGTGCTGAGCGAACGGGGCTACGGCAAGCGCACCGGGCTGGACGAATATCGCATCACCAACCGCGGCGGCAAGGGAGTAAAGACCATCAACGTCACCGAACGTACGGGAGCCCTGGTGTCGATCCAGGCGGTGAGCGACGAGGACGACCTGATGATCATCAACAAGAGCGGGATCACCATCCGAACCGCCGTGTCGGGCATTCGTATGGCCGGTCGCGCAACCCAGGGAGTGAAGGTGATCAACCTGCGCGAGGGAGACGAGATCGCAAGCGTTGTGGCGATCCCCAAAAACGACGACGAAGAGGAGATTGTTAGCGATTAGCGATTAACGATTAATGATTAATTAGCCGACGCGCAAGGCCATAGCGGAGGCGGTTGCGAACTGCCGCAGTTGTAGCCGAGCCGGTCGCGCGGCCGGTGTGGCGCGGGAGTGCGAAGAGGAGCGAAGGAGAAATTATTTAACGATTGAATTTAACTAATTCTAAAAATACTATGAGAAAGCTTGTTGTATTATTGTTGTCGCTGGCGGCATGGGCCTCCGCGGCTGGTCAGGGCATCGCCGCCGAAAAAGTAGACGTGGCAAAGCTCAAAGAGATGATCTCCAAATCCGATGCGGAAATTGCCGATCCCAAAAAAGCATCCAAAGCCGCCACCTGGCTCAAACGGGGCGACACCTTCTACGAAGTGGACGGCAAACCCGTCAACAGCCTCTATCCCGATATGCCCGAGCTGATGCTCTTCGGCGCATTCGGCAAAGCCCAACCCACCGAACAAACCGTCGGCGGAACAACCTACAAGGTGTATGAATACGAACACTTCACCGCCTATATGAACGGCGATGCGGTGTCGTTCTACGCGCCCAAAACGGTGGTCGACCCCACCGCACTGGACAAAGCGATGGCGGCATACGAAAAGGCCTACGAACTCGACAAAAAGAGCGAACGCAAAGTTGCAGGCGGACTGGAAAATGTTCGCAGAAAAAGTGTCGAAGATGGCGGAACAGCCTACACGCTGGGCGAATACAAAAAGGCGTCGGACAGTTTCCGTCGCGCATACAAGGCGAGCACCCACCCCTCGATGGCGGCCGTGGATACTCTGTCGCTGTACTATGCGGGGATGATGGGGGTTTATTCCCAGGATTGGGAACCGGCATTGGCCGACATAGAAAAGGCTATGGCGATGGGATTCGATATGAACGGGGGTGCGTACCTGATGAAGTTCCACGCCCTGTACGGTCAGGAACGGAAGGAAGAGGCGTTGGCCGCTTTGCAACAAGGGATGCAGAGGTATCCGGGCAACGAGGACCTGATCGATATGACGATGCGCTATTATGCCGAAAACGACGGCGACCCCTCGTCGATGATACCCGTGGTGGAGAAAGCCATTGCCGAAAATCCCGACAATGTGAGCCTGCGTCAAGGTTTGGCACGGGTGTACGACAAGCTCGGGCGCAACGACGAAGCTATTGCCGCCATCGAAAAGGCTGTCGAACTCGCTCCGAACGACTTCCTGTCGCACTATCTGCACGGGCTGTTCATCATCAAGAAGGGCGACGCGCTGGACAACGAACTGCGGGAGATGACCGTTACGAGCCGCGCACAGTACAATGCGGCGTTGAAGAACGTGATCGACACGTTTGCGCTGGCCCTTGCGCCGCTTCAGCGTGCCCACGAGCTGCAACCGAACGAAGCCGCAACGGTGGAGTTGTTGAAGAACCTCACGTTCCGCTTGCGCGAAGATCCGGCAATGAACGATCTGTACGAAAAGTACGACAAGATGTTGCAGGAAATGTGATTTGAAAAAGAGCCCCTCGCGAGAGGGGCTCTTTTTAGAAAGGATAGCCGATAGCAAGGTGCAAGCCCAGGCCATCGCGAAAACGCGGAATATTATAATACCCGCTCCGGCCCGTATCATAAGGCAAATGGATCCCCACCCCCAAATCGAACCGCAAAACAAGAAACGAAAGATCATACCTCACCCCGACTCCCGTCCCCGTCGCAACCTGCCCAAAAAACGGTCCGCTCCCAATCCGCCCCAAAGGCCGCGTCTCGTCCTGCTTCTGCAACCAAATATTGCCCGCATCGAAAAACACCGCCCCATTCAACGGCCCCGCAATGCGGAACCGATACTCGACATTGAACTCCAACTTCAAATCACCCGTCTGATCGAAATAACCATACTTCCGATCGCCTGTCGGAACATAACCCCCGGGCCCGATCGAGCGAATCGTAAAAGCGCGAATCGAATTTGCCCCCCCGATATAAAACTGCTCCGTATAAGGCATCACCGTCGAATTGCCATAAGCGTGACCCGCGCCCGCAAAAAACCGAAAAGCCAACTGCGACCAAGAAGTCAACGACTTGAAATACCTCACCTCAGCCGTCTCGCGAAAAAACTGAGAAAGCGGCTGGCCGAAAAGCTTGTTCGCCCCCAACACGCCCCAAATATTACCCGCCGTAGTGGCCGAGGCCTGAAAAGTCAACCTGTCGCGGCGGCGGTAACCCAAAGAAGAGTCATAAGTGTAGGTGTACGAACCCGAGGGAATAAACTGGTCGGCAAAACTCATCGCAATAGCCGGATTGGCAGCCATCGTAGCGTCGAAATCGGCAGTGGTGCTCAACAAACGGTTGTAAACCATCTTGAACGGCACCAAAGTGTGGGTGACGGTGCGCGAAGTGCGAAACTCATAAGTGTTGGTGAAGTCGAACGACACCATTCGGAAAAACTTGGGGCGGTTCATAAGGTTCGCCCCGACGGCATAAGCCGTGCTGCCCCCGCGCCTCAACCGACGGCCGATGAAGTCGGGGGCCAAAATGCGCGGAAAAACCAGCGACCCCGTCAACCCTATCTCATAGCTGTTCACCGCCGTCGAGTGCGCCCCCGCCGAAGTGTTGCCCGTCTGCCACTCATAGGAGCCGTTGAGGCGCAAACCAAGCACCTCGCCCCCGCCGAAAATGTTCTTATGGCTCAGCCCCAACGCGAGCGACGGGCCGAGAAAACTGCTCGACTTATAGGCCAGATCGGCCTCGATGGTCGCCTCCATCGGGGTATCCATTGCCGCCGAAAAAATCAGATCGAGCGGCGCGCCGACACCGAGCGAATCGACCGACGGCACTTCGAGATTGACATAACGGAAAACACCCAACCGCGTCAAATTGCTCATCACGCGGTCGATCGACCCCAACCGCGCCGTCTCGCCCTCGTGAAGCGTCAAAGCGCGCCGCAACACATTGCGCCGTACTCTCAGCGGCTCCTGATAGCTAACCGTGACGCCGTGGATGTCCACGGTACGGAACTCGCCCCGATTGTCGGCACTGAAAATCCGAAACGAAACATTGCCCACATTGTAAGGCACCAACGCCGCCTGGGGAATGCCGCCCGCCAGCCTCACCCGCAGGTCGACCCCATAAGCCGTGCGAGTGGTGTCGGCCTGATACTCGACATATTCGGGCCGAAAGAAATAGTATCCGCGGCGGCGATAAAGGTTGGCGATGCGCACCTTCTCGCGCGTCAAAGTGTCGATGTTATACTGTTCTCCTGCCTTAACATTGCTTCGGGCGGCCAGACTGTCGGCCCAAAAGTCGACCGAGGTGTAGAACCACGGACGGGCCAACAGAGCGCGGTAACTCACCTTGCTCTTTTTGGGGTTGTGTTTCGGTACCAGCTCGTACTCGGCCGATGAGCCGAAATAGCCGTGGTTGTCGAGAATATCACGAACCATTCCCACCCGCGCCGCGGGCTGAACGTCGCGCTCCATCAGCACCGGTTGTTTTGCAAAAGTGCGATACATCCACGCGCGGAAACCTTTGGTCTTTTCCGTATAAAAAGAGTTATACGCCCACAGCCCTATCGGCAACGGGGTGCGCACCCACGGGCTGAACAACGGATTGTTGGGCTTGACGCTCAGGGGCTCGCGGACCGCCGCCTCGACGCTCGACGGAACTTTCTGCGGCTTACCTTTTTGGTCGAGTACGGAGTTCTCCACCCGCATCTTCCTCACACCGGTATAGAGCGTCTCGTTCTCCGATAATCTTTTCGTGGTCGAACAACTCATAAGGAGAATGAAGAAAGTAGCTAACGCGACGCATTTCATCGCCGCCCTATCCATTCGGGGCCGCCGAGCCTTGCTCGGCACTTTCTGCTCCGGCTTCTCACCGCTCGCTATTCGCTCGCGGCGGGAAAGCCATCGCCCCCACGGGCGGACGATGCGAGTTTCACAGAAGTTCGAAGAAAAACTTTTTTCATTTTTCATTTTTCGTTCTTCATTTTTCGTTTGAATATGTCGCCTATCTTGTTGACCTTCTTGCGCATTATGAAGCCGCCGCCGGTCTCCGTCACCTCGCCTTCGAGGATACTCTCGCGGGTGTTATAGTGGTAGAGCTTCAAAAGCATCGTCCCGCGATCGTTGATGCGGTACTCCAACGAAACATCCTCCAACAGATTACCCGCAAAGTTGTCGCCCGTCGCATTGTCGCTCACACTGCCGCCCACCGAAAGCTTCACCCGATCGGAAAACAGGCTCTTCGACACACTGTATGAATAGTCGGTGTGGGTACCGCCCGAAATGCCATCGGTGCGCCGGTCGATTCCCATCGAAAAATCGACTCCCCGCAGATTGTTGCGCGCCCACTGGTTGACCTCGCGCGAAATGAAGTCGGCTATCTGGCGGCGCGCATCGAACGACGCCCCCTTGCTCGAAACACCCGGGCCCGTATACTGACCATAAAGCAACAATGTGAGCGACTGGCGCATCCGCTCCTCGGCATCCATCCCGAGCAACTGGTTCTGGATGGCCAAATTGCTCGGTGCGGCCAGATCGAAGCGCATATCCATCCGGCCCAACGTGCCCGAAATGTCGACCGAAATGTCGAAATCGACCTGCTCGCCCGGGCCGTCGTCGTAGGTGAGTTCGACCTCCATACTCTGGGTTGCCGAAACGTGGAACTCGGGGTTGGCCGCCGTCCCCGTCCACTCCACATAACTGCCGCGCTGGACCGCAAAAACTTTCTGAGCTATCATCGGGGGGCGATAATAAACCGTTCCGCCGCTCAACTCATAACGCCCGCTGAGGCGAACATCGCCCTGGGTATTCATCGAAAAGGTCAGATCGCCCCCGCCGATGAGTTCGACGCGGTTCTCGTTCTGCTCGTCCAGGCTCAGCGTAGCCTCCAACCCGTCGGCGATATTCACCCCCACCAGCATATCTATCCGCGGCTTCAAACCCGTCACCGCCGCCACATCGGGTGCGGCCGTGTAGAGCGAATCGGCAAACTCGACGAACTCGACGATATGCTGCTTTTCGTCCCTGACCCGCGAACGGTTGCGCATAATGTAAACAATATCGGTGGAGGACAAAAGGTCGACATCACCCCTGACCGACAGCGACGACAAAGGCCCGCGGAGAGTGATGTCGGCATCGAAAGCGGCATTGCCATAGACCTGCGAACCGCCGATATGGGTCGAATTGACGAGCTGGAAATTGTCGGTGCGAATGGTCATATCGGCCCTGGGGCGACCCGTGTCGGTCAAATCGAACGTGCCCCCCAAAGTGAGCTTGCGATTGTTGGGAGCGATGATGCCTATATCGTTGAAGGCCAGCGTACGTCCGTCGAGGGTGATGCGCTCGGGCGAAATGCGCAGGGTCGTTCCCGTCATCCCGACATAGGCCGAAGCGTCGACAAACCCCACCTCGCCCGCAAGCAACGGCTCGGCGGCCGTGCCCCGAACACCGACGTGGCCATCCAGATTTCCGGCAAAGCGCACCCCCGCCTCGGAGGGCACAAAACCCTCGACAAGGCGCAACGGAAACTGAGGAATGTCGAGCGCAAAGTCCATCTGCTCGCCGATGTATGTCCCCTTGGCCGAAATGCCCACCGTCCGGTCGAGCAACAAATTGGCCTCCAACTCCATCGCTCCGCTCGCCCCCGACTGGAAATCGACCTGCGCCTCGACGTCGGCAACCCTGCGACCACCATAGCTCAACCCCTCCACCCCCACCGAACCGATGGCGACGATATTGCGCCGACCCTCCTCCCGAAGCAACCCGAAAGTGGCGTCCGAAAAGAACAACCCCCCGAAGCTCTGCGGCATAGTGGGGAACAAACCCAGCGCGGCAGCAATATCCAGCCCCGCGGCATCCAACCGCAAAGCCGCATCGGGCGTATCGGCCAACGTTGCCGACGAAAGGTTGATATACTCGCCCGGAGTGGTGCCGGTCAATTGCAGGTCCGCGCGCAACGCCCCGTCCAACCCCACCTCCAACCAATCGCCGCCCATCCCCGCGCCGTCCACCGTCCACTGCTCATAAGCCAAAACGGGATCGAGCGGGGTCATCCTGACATTGAGAACCGAATCACGCAAAGTGGCCAACGCGCCAAATCGAAATCCGGTCTCCCCGCGGCGGTTCTGCTGCAAAACATCCACCGACAACTCATTGCCGCCCACACTGCCCGAAACCTCCACCAACCCCAAATGGTCGCCCACTAACGCATTGCGCGACCGCCGGCCTGCCATCCGAAGCCCATAATCCAACGCCGCACCATTGCGCCGAGCCATAAACGAAATGGTGTCGAGCACCACCTTGGCCGCCGTGAAACCTGTCACCCGGGCATCCACCTCGAACCGCGACCCCTCAACCGTCGAAACATCGGCACGCAACTCGGCAAAATCGACCCCCGATGCCCGCGCAATCTCGCTCAAAAAGTTCTGCCGACCCGCCCGAGCCGTCAACCGAATATCGGGAAACGCACTCTGTAAACTGTCGGCACTGAAATGACGCGCCCCGAGCTGCCGCCTCACCTCGGTGTTAACCATAGTCGATGCCCTCACCAACGAGTCGATGGGCAAAGGCGAAAAAATGTCGACCGACAAATCGCCCGTACGAACCCACGCCTCGGTGTGCTCGCGCGAAAGCAACCCCGCCGCACTCAACTCCATAGAGAGCAACTCGTTGGCCGACGACACATCGGCCTCGAACCTGCCCCCATCGACCGAAGCCGAAAGCGTCACATCGTGCAGATCATAGCTCTTCCAATCCAGCCGCCGCACATCGATCCGCGCCCGGGCCCTCATTCCGCCCACCGGATCGAACCCCGCGCCTCGAACCGTGGCGAAAAGAGTGACCACACCGAGCGAATCACGCGGCAAAAAGTCGCCCACCGGAAAATTCAACACCCGCGCCGAAACCGAATAACCCTGCCGTTCGAGATCGACCTGACCGCGCGCCACGATCCGACCCCCGTCCGCGACAAGCGAAAGGTTCTCCACGTCGAAAGAGCGGGCCGTGAAGTCGCCCACAGCCGCCAAAGTCATATTCTGCGGAATGACGATGCGGGTCGTGTCGGGCAAAAAAGCCGTTACAAAACCAATGTCGGCAAGGTCGGCATCCACATCGGCCGATCCCTTAATCAGGGCAGGGGTCAAAACGTCTTCGACCACACCGCGCGCCGTAACCCGCAAATGGTCGGGCAGCTCGGCGGTGAAGCGGTCGAGGGTCAACCTGGACAGATGTCCATTTAACGAAACGTTAAAATTCAGAACGTCGCCGAGCAAGGGCGAAACTTGTTTCAGCCCGCCGCTGGGGGCGGCGACGGGCTGACGAGTTTCTACGAAACTCGATACATCCTCCGCCGAAACTGCTCCGTCGAGGGCAATATCGACAGGCGTTGCGGAATCGAGCGACACTATCTGCGACCCGGCCCGAGCCGTGAGCGAAAAGTGAGAACGGGCCGTCCGGGCCGAAAAATCCTCCACCGCAAACTCCGTCGAGGAAGCCTGCAACCTGCCCGACGCGCCCTCCAAAACCAACCCCCACCGTCCATCACGAAGAGTCAAATCGCGCAAATCGACCTCCACCGCCCCATCTCGGTAAACCACATCGCGCGCCTCCAACCCCACCTGCTCGAAGTCCAAACCGGCAACACTCAACCGACTATCCGAAATATCTATCCGCCCGACATCGAAGCTCCAATCGAGCACCGGAATCAGCCCCTCATTCCTCGGTTCCGACGGCAAACTGTCCGCCCCCGCCGAATCGGGAATCCGCACATCCGCCCCGACGATAACTATGCTCCGAGCCCTCACCAAATGCTGCCGCAACCGCCGAAGCGACACACCCGTGGTCACCCTGTCCGCCCTCACCAAAGTGTCCCCCGCAGGACTAACCACCGTCGTTCCACGCAGCGACACCCGAAGCGGAAACCGCAACCGAAACCGCTCGACGGAGACCTGCATCCCCGTCTTTTCGGCCAACAAAGTCGACGCCTTCCCCACTGCAAACCGCTGAACAGGAGGCAAATAAACAGCCACGAGCACCGACACGACCAACACCAGGGCAACGACGATCACCCACGCCAGCAACTTGGTTATGAAGCCGATGACTCTCAAAAGAAAAAACGGATAGTGCAAAATTTATGCCTCACCGCCACTCCGGTCCAACATCGCAGGCGTAACCCCGAACGGCTCGCGCTTGTGACGAAAACCGAGCGGCTCGATGTGCACCTCGATGTCGTACACCCGCTCCACCTCCGAGCGAATGTTCTCCTCCACCCGCTCGGCGATCTCGTGCGCCCGATCGACACTCAGCCCCCCGTCCAGCTCGATGTCCAGATCTATCATCCACGCCCCGCCTATCAACCGAGCCCTGACGTGATGGGGATGATGCGCCTCCGGAACCCGCGCCACGGCGTCGAAAATCTTGCGGTAAACCTCACCGTCCTTCACCCCATCCACCAACTCGAGCGTCGAATCGAGAAAAATCTCGATAGCAGTCTTGATGATAAACAGCCCCACGGCGCACCCCACAACCGCATCCAACACCGGCAACCGCAACACATAAGTGAAAAACAATCCCACCAACACCCCGCCCGAAATGATCACGTCGCCCTGCATATTGCGCGCATTGGCCACAATAAGCGAGCTCTCGACCCGCCGTCCGACCCGAAACTGATACCACGCCAAAAGCAACTTCCCCGCAATCGACCCCGCCGTCACCCACAACGCAACCATCCCGGGCAAAGCCCGCTCCTGGCCCGAAACAATAATGCCGACAGAGCTCGCCAGCATCCGACCACCGGCGTAAAAAATGATCAAACTCAGCACCAACGTCGCGACATTCTCCACTTTATCCAGCCCGAACGGGAACCTGCGGCTGGGCGGACGCGCCACAATAACCGACGCAACGACCATAATGAGCGAAATGATCACATCCGCCATCGAATCGACCCCGTCCGCCAACACCGCCATACTCCCCGCCACCGCACCGACCCACAGTTTGGCCGCCGCCAAAACGGCATTGCCCGCCATACTCACCACCGACGTGGTGCGCAACGCTTTGTCCTTATCGCGTTTTTTTACTACTTTTGCCATTCTCACACAAAAATACGAAAATTTATGGCACTGTTCGATATATTCAAGAAAAAGAAAACCCAACCCGAAACTTCACCCGAAGAGGCATCTTCGCTCTCGGCCGGCCTTCAAAAGACAAAAGAGGGTTTTATGGGCAAGCTGTCGCGCGCCGTGGCAGGTCGTTCGACGGTCGATGCCGAAGTGCTCGATGAGCTGGAAGAGGCCCTGGTGGCATCCGACGTCGGGGTCGACACCACCGTCGAGATAATCGAGCGCATCGAAGCACGCATCAAAAGGGACAAATATGTGAACACCTCGGAGCTGCAAGGTGTGCTCCGGGACGAGATTGTGGCGTTGCTGGAACAGAGTTCGTTCGAGGATGACATAAAAGAGGTCGCCGGACCCTACGTGCTGATGGTGGTGGGGGTGAACGGGGTGGGCAAAACGACCACCATAGGCAAGCTGGCCGCTAAACTCACGCGCCTTGGAAAAAAGGTCTACATCGGTGCGGCCGACACCTTTCGCGCGGCGGCAATCGACCAGCTGGAAGTGTGGGCACAGCGTGCCGGAGCCGTTCTGGTGAAGCAACAAATGGGTTCCGACCCCGCCTCCGTGGCCTTCGACACGCTGCAAAGTGCCGTCGCAGGAGGTGCCGATGTGGTGATAATCGACACCGCAGGCCGGCTCCACAACAAGGTGGGCCTTATGAACGAGCTGTCGAAAATACGCTCGGTGATGGCCAAAGTGATCCCCGACGCGCCCCACGAAGTGATGCTGGTGCTGGACGGCTCGACGGGCCAAAACGCTTTCGAGCAAGCCAAAGAGTTCACCGCCGCGACCAAGGTCAACTCGCTGGCCATCACCAAGCTGGACGGCACGGCAAAGGGGGGCGTGGTGATAGGGATAAGCCACCGTTTTCGCGTGCCCGTCCGCTGGATAGGCGTGGGCGAAGGCATCGACGACCTGAGAGTGTTCGACCGTCGCGAATTTGTCGAAACGCTGTTTTCGTGAAAAATCTGAACATCATAACCCTCGGTTGCTCGAAAAATCTGGTCGACAGCGAGCACCTGGCGGCACGATGCGAAGCGGCGGGATGGCGCGTGGTGTTCGACGGCGAAGTGAATGCGGCCGCGACGGTGGTGATCAACACCTGCGGCTTTATCGGCGACGCCAAACAGGAGAGTGTGGATATGATATTGGAGCTGGCCGAGGCAAAAAAGCGCGGCGAGATAGAGCGGCTCTACGTCATCGGCTGTCTGAGCGAGCGTTATGGCGACGAACTGCGCGCCGAAATCCCCGAAGTGGACGCCTTTTTCGGAGCGAGATCGTTGGACGATATTGCGGCGGAATTGTGTGCCCAGCCCTCATCGTTGCGCAAAATCTCTACCCCCGCCCACTATGCCTATCTGAAAATCTCGGAGGGGTGTGACCGCAGATGCGGCTTTTGCGCAATTCCGCTCATCAGGGGAAAGCACGTTTCGGTGCCGCCCGAGGTTCTTATCTCCGAAGCCCGAAGCCTTGCCGCGCAGGGAGTGAAGGAGCTGATAGTCATCGCGCAGGATATCACCCTGTGGGGGCTCGACATCTATGGTGAGCGGCGACTTGCAAAGCTGCTCAAAGCACTCGCACAGATAGAGGGCATCGAATGGATAAGGCTCCACTATGGCTATCCGGCCGGTTTTCCCGACGACGTGGTGGAGCTGATGGCCGCCGAGCCGAAAATCTGTAAATACCTCGATATTCCGCTTCAACACATCGCCGAGGGCCAACTGCGGTCGATGAAACGCGGACTGGGAGGCGAAGCGACGCGGCAATTCATTGGCGAGTTGAGGGCAAGGGTTCCCGATTTGGCGTTGCGGACGACGATGTTGGTGGGCTATCCGAACGAGACGGAAGAGGATTTCTGCGAGCTGCTGGAATTTGTCCGCCAGACGAGGTTCGAGCGGCTGGGGGTGTTTGCCTATTCGCCCGAAGAGGGGACTTATGCGGGAGACAATCTGGCGGACAATATTCCCGACGATGTCAAGCAATCCCGCGTCGAGCGGTTGATGGAGTTGCAGGCAAGGATCTCGGCAGAACTAAATGCGGTCCGGGTGGGCACCACGATGCGGGTTGTGGTCGACCGGCGGGAGGGCGATTTTTGGGTGTGCCGTTCGCAGTGGGACTCGCCCGAAGTGGATGGGGAGGTGCTGCTTCCCTGTGCCGAAAATATTCGGGAGGGTCAATTTATAGATGTCTTGATAGCCGAAACGGCGGGGGATTACGATTTGCTGGCGCAGATGATATGAAAAATGAAGGAAGTTTTTCTTTTGCTTTCTTCACTCTTCATTCTTCACTCTTCATTATTTTTAGTTATCTTTGTGGAAAGTTATGGCCGGCAAAGGAGTTTTGGAGAGTTTGGAACGCAGTGTCAGGGAGTTGATCGCTGACAACGGGCGGTTGCGGGACGATGTCGAAAAGCTCAGGGAGGGCCGCGAAAAACTCAAAGAGGAGAACAAACGGTTGGCCCGAAAGGTCGGAGAGCTCGATAAAAAGCTGGCGGTCAAGGAGCTGGCCCACACCTTCGGAGACGTGAGCCGCGTGGATGCCGTCATCCGGCAAGTGGACGGGTGCATTAAATTACTCAACAAATAACCAAGGTGGCTAAACTATCCATAACGCTGAAAATCGCGGGTTCCACCTACCCCTTTCCGGGCATCGAGCGGGAAGACGAAGAACTCTACCGCTACGCCGAAAAGGAGGTCAACCGGCTCTTTATGGCAAACGCCCACCCCAATCTGCTCCCCAAGGACCAGCTGGCCCTGGCGGCACTGGAACTGGCGATGGAAAATGTGAGATTGAAGGCGGGGGTGTCGGTGGATAACGACGTGGAGAGGCTGAGGAAGCTTGGCACGGAAATTGAAAATTACTTAAAACGAAATATTTGAGCCCGCACAATGGTTTCGTCCGAGATTTTGCGAAACTTAACATTTTAAACCAATCAGGGTTTAGTTGAGCCGTCAAAAGCAGGCCTTAACCTCCAAAAAGGTGCACCACTTCAAGATCGAAGCTTCGATTGGGTGCCGTTGGAAGTTTGCGATGGATTCACGGACCCCGTACAATGACGATCTTTTGAGTATTCGTCGAAAAAACCGGACGGAACCACGGGCTTTTTTTTCAAAACAGACCTGAACTTAAATTTTAATACAATATGTTGACAACCATAATCGTAGGTGTCGTGGCGGCAGGAGCCGCGGCGGCAATAACGCTTTTTGTGAATAACAAAAGCGTCGACAGCAAACGCGCCCGCCTGCTCAAAGAGGCCGAAGCCGAAGGCGAAATGATCAAAAAGGAGAAAATCCTGCAAGCCAAAGAGAAGTTCATCCAAATGAAAAGCGAGCACGACCGCAATGTGAATGAACGCAACCAAAAAATTGCCCAAAACGAACAGCGCGTAAAGCAAATGGAGGGCAACGTGGAGAACAAACAACGCGAGCTGGACAAAGAAAAAGAGAGATACGCAGCCCAAACGGCGGCGGTGGAGAAACGCAAAGAAGAGCTTGCCACCGTCATCCGCGAGCAAAACCAGCGGCTGGAACAGATCGGCGGAATGAGTGCCGAGGAGGCCAAAAACATTCTGGTGGAAAATATGAAGGCCGAAGCGCGCGGCGAGGCGGCCGCCTATGTCTCCGAAACCATCGAAGAGGCCAAAATGACGGCGGGCAAGGAGGCGAAAAAAATTGTCGTGCAGTCCATCCAGCGGGTGGCGACCGAAGCGGCGATAGAAAACTCGGTGACGGTGTTCAACATCGAAAGCGACGAGATCAAAGGCCGCATCATCGGTCGCGAAGGGCGAAACATTCGCGCATTGGAAGCGGCAACCGGGGTCGAAATCATTGTCGACGACACCCCCGAAGCCATCATCCTCTCGGGTTTCGACCCGGTCCGCAGGGAGATCGCCCGACTCGCACTGCACCAGCTGGTGACCGACGGACGCATCCATCCCGCACGCATCGAGGAGATAGTGACCAAAGTCGAAAAGCAAATCGAGGAGGAAATTGTCGAAGTGGGCAAGCGCACCACGATAGATATGGGGATACACAACCTGCACCCCGAACTAATCCGGCTCATCGGCAAGATGAAATACCGCTCGTCGTATGGGCAAAACCTGCTCCAACACGCTCGCGAAACCGCCAACCTGTGCGGAATTATGGCCGCCGAGCTGGGGCTGAACGCCAAAAATGCCCGTCGCGCCGGACTGCTGCACGACATCGGCAAGGTGCCCGACGACCAGCCCGAACTGCCCCACGCCATAATCGGGATGCAGCTGGCCGAAAAATATAAAGAGCGGCCCGAGATCGCCAACGCCATCGGTGCCCACCACGACGAAATGGAGATGAGTTCGCTCATCGCCCCCATCGTGCAGGTCTGCGACGCCATTTCGGGTGCGCGGCCGGGTGCGCGGCGCGAAGTGGTGGAGAGCTACATCAAGCGGCTCAAAGAGATGGAAGACATTGCGATGGCCTACCCGGGCGTGATGAAAACCTACGCCATTCAGGCGGGTCGCGAACTGCGCGTGATAGTGGGGGCGGACAAGCTGGACGACGTTGCAAGCGACCAACTGGCCCACGACATAGCCCGCAAAATCCAGGAAGAAATGACCTACCCCGGGCAGGTGAAAATAACCGTCATCCGCGAAACCCGCGCGGTCTCGTACGCGAAGTAAGTTAAGAGTTAAGAACTAAGAGTTAAGAGTTGGCTACGCGAAAGAAGCGGCTGGCTGAAACATAATTTAAAAACAAAATAACTGAGTATTAACAACTTTTTTGTCTTTACTGTAAACTTAGGAACTGTTCGACCAGAGCAGTGTTTGACAAAAGACGAAAGGTTGCCAAGCTCGGGGTTGGCTTTGGTGCAGATTGTGCCAAAGCGACTCTGGGTGTGGTGCAATCTTTTTTGTCGAGGTTTCCTAAGACCTGCAGTAAGGAGATTGTTTAACCACACCTTTTTTATTATGAAAACAAATGAAATGGGGACGAGAGTCTACGACGTGATGGCCTACGACACCCTGATGGATGGCGAATGGATCGAAATGTACACCTATCGCAAAGGCGAATGGCAAATAGAAATAGCCCCCGACGGCACCTGGCGCGACCTGTTCTTCCTCAACCCCGACTTCGAACGGCTCCGCGGAAAAGGCTGCCTGAAAAGCTCTCCCAAAGGCGACACCCTCCACCCAACCCCGAACGAACGACTAAGGCTATTTGCGTAACCGCTCGTCGCGAAACTCAACGGCGTGGGCAGGCAAAGGTTCGTTGCGGTCTATCCACATCCGGTTGTCGATCAAATACTTGCGCCGAGTGTCGATGCGCGCCGCAATAGGAAACAACGGACCCGTCAACGACTCATACCACTCCCGCAAAGAAGGCCGCCAAAGACGCGCAAACACATCCTCCAACGCCGGACGCCGGCCCGAAAACCACGCAAAACCCTGCAACCGAGTCGGCTCCGAAACCGGAATCTCATCCATCGGATAAACCGTTGAACGGGGCTGCTCGCGCGAAACAATATAGCGCACAGTCTGCGCCGCCGAATCGATAAGAAACGAAATCTCCGACGAAGACAACGCCACAAAAGCTATGGGCGAAGGGTCGAACACGGCAGTGGTGTCGGCCGGAGGATCCTCCTGCATATAATAAACCGCCTCGGCGTTGCCCACCGCATCGTGACGCCAAAGCTGGCCATCGCGAAAATGCGAAACCATAGTGCGGCTCTTAACCTGATTGAATCGATCGTCATCCACCATCATCGACATAATAGGCGAAACGTAAAACTCCGCCCGCGAAGGCTTCTGATTAGCAGTCCACACCGTCATCGAGTCGCTGGTAATCTGGTTGTCGCCGTGCCACAACACGGGACTTTGATAGAGATGAAGCGTGCTGTCGGCCGAAAATCCCACGATCGAATCGGCCACGGCCTGCATATCGCGCCGCCAAATCTTCACATTGCGCCAACCGCGAAAAGTGCGCAACACGGTATCAGGCTCGGCCGGATCGACAGTCCGAACAGCAACCGGCACAGGCTCCGGCGTGGGCAAAGAATCGGCCATCGCAACAGAATCTTTGGCCGCCAAACTATCGACCACCGCCACAACCTCTCCGCGCTTAGCCCTTCTGGCGGCGGCTTTCTGCTCCGCCCTCACCTCGCGCAACGAATCCTTTACGAACCGCTGCCGATCCTTCTCCTTGCGCCGAAGCTCGCGGGCAAGGGCCTTACGCTCCTTTTTGGACAATGCGGGAGGAGGAACCGTATCGACGACGGGCGCAGGCAGCGTATCGAAAACAGGCAACGAATCAACAACCGGAACAACCGACAACGGCACACTCTCCTTTTGAGGAAGCGTATCGGGGGTCGGTCCCTGCAACGACCGATAGCCCACATACATAAACAACGTGTCGGCACGCAAATACAAAGTATCCACACGACCCTGTTGCTCCTGATAATTCACCACCGTGGGCCGCCGCGTCATCATTCCCTCGCCCTTCTCACGCCACCGACCCGCCAGCGAATCGAACCCCGAAGTGCCCCAATATCGAATATAGTCGCCAAACAGCGACGAGCGGTTCTCGCCGTCATCCACCTGAGCATTGCCCGTCAAAACAACATTGCCCGTCAACCCATTATAATCTATCGTGTCGGCCCACACCTCGCGCGTCGGGGTGAGGACATAAGCGTTGTCGTGGAAAAAATAGAGACTGTCCAGCCCGAAATATTGCCCCTGTCGGGCACTGATGATCTCGTCGTTGTTAGTCCAAATATTTGTGGGCGTGTAAAAAGTGGCAACCCGGGTGTCGGTATTATATCGCACGCTGTCGCTCGTCAGCCGGTGAGTATCGTTGCGCATCTCCACCGCCTCCACCGCCACCATCTCGTGCAAATTGGAGTAATAATATCCCCGCTCGCTCTCCAACACATTGTCGTCCTGATAAACCACTCCGCCCCCAAACCAACGCCCGATCCGATCGAGAGTGTTGAACGAAAACCCATAAGTGTACAGCGTGCTCGTCCCGTCCACCACCTTGATGACGGGCGAAAAGACCTGAGCGAAATTCTCCTCGCCATTATACACCGCCCTGTCGCCATAAACGAAGGTCGAATCCTGGTTGATGATCACATTGTCGAAGCACTCGATGTGCCGCGCCGAGTACTGAATGGCACTGTCGCAAGAAATCACCGCGCCATTGTGGTGAAAAACCACATTGCCAACCAGAAACATCGCCTGCTCGGGCAGATCGTACCGCTTGTTGACAACATCGTCGTGATAGCTCCTATCCGTCCTCACATCGACAGGGGTCTTCTTAGGCTCCGGCGGCGGGACGGCATCTACCACGACCACAGGATCGGGAAGCTGGGAAACGACCTGACCCAGCAAACTGCCCCCGAAAAGAAGAGCAAACGCAATTAAAAGATAGCCCCGTGTAGACAAATTAAAAAATCAATATTTAGGGAAACGTTCGTAAATATCCTTTCGGTGTTCCATAATGGCAAAGACCACCGTTTTGTTTTCAATATAAACACCCACCTTGTAATCTCCGATCCGGATGCGATAGGCCGACGGGTGACCTTTCAGTTTTTTCAATCCCGAGATATTTGCAGTCGACCCCGCAACCATAACTTCCTTTACGGTAGCCCGCAACTTCTCACGCAAAGCATCGTTGCGCAACCCGTCCAACTGGCGCGAAAAATGTTTGGTAAATTCAACCTGCATCTACAGCCCCAATTTAGCCAATGTCTCGCCACGGTCGGCAAGACCTTCGGCGCGCGCAACATTCATCGCGCGGAGCAACTTTAACTCCTCGATCTGTTCGATCTCGCTGTCCGAAAGGGGCATCACACCCACATTGAGTTTCTTTGCCAATTCTACTATCAAACTCAGATCGGCTCCCGACGGAGAGTTCAGTATCACGGAATTCATATCTGACATTTTTTTATTTAAACCACCTTGGATTTTCGAAATCCTCCTTGCGGAACATCGGATCGATGCGGACATACATCTCATCTATCCGCGCATCCAGCCACCGATCATAGTACTCCTGCTGCTTACGCGCCAACGCCATCGCCTCGACATCCAGCCAATCCTGCGACAAATCGGCCTTATGCGCCGGAATCACCTCCACCAACTTCAAAATCTTGCCCATCTCGTCCATATTGAAATCGCGACCCAAATAAGCACGCGAAATCTCCCCCTCACTCAACCTCACCAACTGCTGAGCATCCTGCTGCTCAAGCGCATCGCGAACAAAGCGTGTCCGCGTCTGCTTCGGATCGCTATTGCCCGTATAACGGAACAACGCCTGCTGATTGGTCACCACGCCCCCGTTCTGACGCGAAGCCGCATCGTCCGAATGCAACAACGCCGCCTTAGCAAAAGTAATATCACCCCTGCGGATAACCCCCGCCAACGAGTCCAAAAACTCCAAAGCCCCGGCCTGCTCCTCGGCGGTGTAAGTGGGCTTTATCAGAATATGACGAAAACGATAATAATTCTCCGACGGCTTCTCCAAAAGCTGAATGATGTGGAACCCGCTCTCGGTCTCCACCACGCCCGAAACCTGATCCACGTTGAGCTTGGCCAACGCGTCGCCGAAAGGCTGGTGCCACTGCTCGCGCGTGCCCTCATACTCGCCCCCGTTCATCGCCGAGCCGCCGTCGACCGAATACATCCGCGCCAACTGGTCGAACCTGTCGCCATCCAAAATCCTCTGGCGAAGAGCCAAAAGCCGCTCCCGGGCCCGCTGCTTAGCCAGCTCGACATTGTCGGGAAACTTGGTTATCTGGGCATAAACATATTGCTGGGCGACGATGGGCAAGCTGTCCTTGTCTATCCGGCGATAGAACCTGTCCACCTCGCCCGGGGTGATCTTGACCTGGTTCGAGAGATAGGACCGCATCTCCTCGGCACCATAATACTCCTCGATCTGGTCGATCATATCGTCCTTGATGGCAAACAGCGCGCGATGCTCCTTCTCCTCCAACGCCTTGATCGAGCCCGCCTCGTCGACCATCTGCTGGACATTCTGCTCGGCCATCTGAGCAATGCGCGGGGCAAGAGCGTCGATGCCTATCGAGTCGATCTGCGCCCTGAGGTACAACAACTTCTGGGTCAACAACATCTCCAACGCCTCGGCCATCGGCTCGCGCGGCGAAGTGTAGTTCTGGGCCCTGTACTGCTCCCTTATCAGCTCTGCCTGCTCGACCACCTCGGAGTAGAGAATGGGTTCGGAGCCGACCACCGCAACGACTTTATCTGCGACATAGGTCTGCTGCGCTTGCGCTTCGCAAATGAAGAATGAAAAGATGAAAAAATAAAAAATATACTTCATACTATTGAGCTTTCTTTACACACCTGACGGAATATTTATGCGACTTTTGGTTGATGAGCATCCGAGTCCCGTCCGCATCGAAATAAAAAACAGAAGCATTGGCCCCCTCGCCCCCGAACTCCGACGATGTAGCCGACCAATAAACCCCATATTCGCCCCTGTCATGCCCCGAAGCGGTGAAAAACAGATTCCCATCCTCGCCCACAAACTCATACCCGTTAACCCCCGATTCGGCATAATTCTGCCACCACCGAGCCCCCGCATTGGAAGACAACAGATCGGCATACTCATCGTCGTCCGGCAAATGCCACCCGCTGGGACACGCCGTAAGAGCATCCTGCCAACTATACTGCTCGTCCGGCTCGTCATAACGAACAGGAACAGGGTTCAAACTCTTGGAACCCTCCGAGCCGACCGCCCGCACCCCGCAACCGGCAAGCGACAAACAACAAAATATGGCAAAAAGAGACCTCACAGCCCACAAAGGTAGAAAATTATAAGTTAATAATCGCCCTTTTCTCCAAAATGGCATTGTCGTAAAGGCTGTCCTCGGCGGCACGCACTATCTCGCCGCGGCGCAAAGTGGCCACCGTCTGGCGCACGATATCGCGAACCAGCTCGTAAGGAGCACTCTGACCTGTGGTGCGCGCATCGGTGATGACAAAAAAGTAGACCACCCCGCCGTCCTCCATCTCCTGCAACCCCCCTCGGGTCGCCAACTCGTCATAGCTCTGATTGCGACGCGTTGGCAGCAGGACAAGAAACTGGGGATACTCGGTCCACTCGGCAAACTCGCGCAACACAAATCCATTCTTCTCAGCCATCGCCACAGCCTCTTCTCTTCTGTCGCCCGAAAAGTCGGCAAACAGCGACCGGATGTCCTTCAACTGGCGAAAATCTTTGGGCACGGCAACCACGCGACCCTTGACTATGGTGCGGTCCAAAACAAAGTCGCGCTGATGAGAGGCATAATACTCCTCCAAATCGCCATCGGTGTACAACGAATCGCCAACCTTCTCCCTGACGAAATGCTGCTCCAACCGGCGATTCTTCAAAATATTGCGATAGGAAGCCAACAACTCCTCGTCCTCACGTTCCTCCTTTTTGAACAACCGGTCGGCCATCTGCAACTTCAACTCGTCCCTCACCCAGCGATTGACATAGTCGACCACCCACGCCAGCGAATCGGTGCCCGAAATGTCCTGTGGCACCACCCGCTCGACATCCATCTGCCGCAACACCTCGCGCCCCGCACGAGCCACCACCCGCTCGCCCTCGAACGGATTGGGAAATCTCTTGCAACTCGCAAAAGCGAACAGCAAAAAGATGAAAAGATGAAAGGATGAAAAGATGAAAAGATATTTTTTCATATTATCATTTTTTCATATTTTCACTTCCAACGCACATGCGTTGAAAATATTGTGCAACTTCCACATTCCCCACGCAAACACCGCCGCGCAAACAGTCCACAGCAGCCAATAAACGCCACCACCGCCCAGCAAAGTGCGAAAATCCATCATCGGGTTCTCAGGGAAAAGCTGCATCGTGCCCCACGCCAAAAGATTGTTCAGCACGTGGATGGCGACCGGAACCCAAATCGTGTGCGAAATGCGATAGGTGTAGCCCAAAATCAACCCCCCGACAAAAGCGTTCGGCACTTGCGGCCAAATGGGATAGTGGGCAAACCCGAACAGCAACGCACTCACCACGATGGCCCAAAACTCGCTCCCGAGCAAACGCACCGAAAGGCGCAAAATACCCGCCCGAAAAATCGCCTCCTCGATCAGCGGAACGAAGACGACAGTGGTCAAAAATGCCAGAACACCCGTCCCTATCACATCGTTGAGCTGTTCCCAATAATGGTCGGGAAAGAGTGCCAGCACCGGTTCCAACACCACGCCCGCCGCCGTGATCACGACTATCCCCAGAGCTATCATACGCCATTTCATAGCGACAAAATTACAAAAAATATATATCTTTGCGGATTATAGCAAGTTGTATGGGAAAAATTGTTGCGCTGGCCAATCAAAAGGGCGGAGTGGGGAAGACCACCACCGCCATCAATCTGGCGGCAAGTTGTGCCATTCTCGGTAAAAAAGTTCTGCTGGTCGACGCCGATCCGCAAGCCAACGCCACCTCGGGGCTGGGGTTGGAGATCAACGGGGTCAATCTTTACGACTGTATCGCCGGCCGAAAAAGTGCACAGGATGTCATTCGTTCCGTCGATAAAGTTGCCGGACTATCCGTTCTGCCATCCAGTATCGACCTGGTGGCGGCCGACACCGAACTGCCGCAAATGGACGAGGGGCACTTTGTCATCAAAAACATTCTGGCCCCCGTGAAGGAGAATTATGACTATATTTTTGTCGACTGCTCGCCTTCGCTCGGTTTCACGACGCTGAACGTGCTGGTTGCGGCAGACAGTGTGCTCATTCCCGTTCAGTGCGAATATTTCGCCTTGGAGGGGCTGGGGAAACTGTTGGCCACCATCAAGAAGACGCGCGAAAAGCTCAATCCGCAGCTCGCCATCGAAGGGTTCGTCCTCACGATGTATGGCCACAACAGGTTGTCGAACCAGGTGGTGAGCGAGGTGAAGAGACACTTCGAAGGGTTGGTGTTCGACACCGTCGTCACCCGCAACATCCGTCTGAGCGAGGCACCGGGCTATGGTTTGCCGGTGATGCTCTACGATGCGGGAGCGACAGGGAGCACAAATTACCTCAACCTGGCCAAAGAGTTTATTAAAAGAAATAATTCCTAAATTATGAAAAAAGGTTTAGGCAGGGGACTGGATGCGATTTTCGAGAGCGGCTCGCTTCCCGAACGCAGGATCGAAACCTCGGAGCTGGACATTGCGGTCATCAGCCCCAATCCCGACCAGCCGCGTAGGTTTTTCGACCACGAAACATTGCAGGAGTTGGCCGACTCGATAGCTGCTCTGGGGGTCATTCAACCCATCACGGTAATGAGCGATGGCGAGGGCGGGTACATCATCGTCAGTGGTGAGAGGCGTTGGCGCGCGGCGCAGATGGCGGGGTTGGAAACCATTCCGGTTTACATTCGCGAAACGAACGATCAGGCGATGCACGAAATGGCACTGGTCGAGAACATCCAAAGGGAGGACCTCAACCCGATGGAGGTGGCGCGGTCGATGCAACGGCTGATCGACGAGTGTGGCCTGACGCAGGAGTTGCTCTCGGAGCGCATTGGGAAGAAACGCACCACGATAGCCAACTATTTGCGCCTTTTGAGCCTGCCGCCTCAGGTTCAGGTGGCCCTGGCGAAGGACCTGATCACTATGGGGCACGCCAAAGCCATTGCCGGAGCGCAGAGTGCAGACATTCCGTTTATCCTCAGAAAGACCGTCGACAGGGGACTGTCGGTCAGGCAGGTCGAAGATATGGTTGCCCGCGGAAGAGCCCCACGGATGGAAGAAGAGCGGGAATTTCCGGATAGCTATGCCCGTCTGGTGGAGCTGTTGGAGGGCATCTTTTCGAGCGACATTTCCATAAAGCCCGGAAAGATTGTCATCCGGTTCGAGGATGGCGATGTGGAGCGGTTTATCAGCTCGTTGAGTGAAAAGTGAAAAATGAAGAGTGAAAAAAGATTTATTTCGGCAAAAATGCTGCGTAGTTTCTGCGTGGTCTCATTCTTCATTCTTCATTCCTCAATCTTCATTTGCCAGGCACAGAACGTTCAGCCTCGGCTGGGTGAGCGCATCACGGTGAGCGGCGGTTTGGCCGAGGTGAGGGCGCAAAACAGGGCAGGGGTCGATCTGGCGCAAATGACGCCCGACTCGCTTTACAAATATATGGCCGCGATAGACTCGTTGCGGGGCGACGGGGTGAGGTTCGACAGGCGGGGTGTGGATTCGCTCGTCGTGTCGCTCATCGACAAAACTTCGCCCACGGGCGATACGCTCGATGCACGGCAGTTGGCCCAGATGATCGCGCGGCGCAAGGCGTTGCCGCTCAATCCGCAGACGGTGCGCCACTTTATGGACGACCCGCTCTTCATCTCGCGCTATATCGACGGCGGGGTGGACACGCTGGTCGACAAAATCCCGAGGTACGACCAGCTGTCCCGTCGCGAGTTGCGCAGGATCAAAAGAGCCGACAGTGTCCGGTACAACAAATTTTTCAGGGACTCCATTCCGTTGAGCCGCACGGTGGCCATTTCGCTCGCCGTTCCTGGGTTCGTACAGTTCTACAACGAGGATTATTGGAAAATTCCGGTGGTGTGGGGCGGAATGGCGGCCGGAGTGGGCATCTATGCGTGGCAGAACAAGGAGTACAAGCCGCTGAAGCGCAGGTACGACGATCTGATGCTGCGCCGCGTGAACATCGGCGACCCGAATTATGAGGCGTACAAGGCCGAAATGACCGATGTTCAGACCCAAATGATCCGCCACAACACCTATCGCCAAATGGCGATGGGGTTCGCGCTTGCCTCATATATGTATGGGCTGGTGGACGGTACGATGAACCACCCCGGTTATGCCAACGATGTGAAGAAAGCTACCACGCTGGCGATGGTTTTTCCGGGTGCGGGCCAGGCGTACAATCGCAGTTATTGGAAGATACCCATCGTGGCGGGCGGCGCGGCGGTGCTGATGTACTGCATAGATTTCAACAACCGATATTATCAACGATACAAGATTGCGTATAATGCCCTCACGGACGGCATCGACGAAACGGTGGACGAGTTCGAGGGACGGTGGGATGCCCAGCGGTTGATGAATAACAAGAACATTGCGCGGCGCAATCGCGACCTGTGTATTATTCTGACCGGACTGTTCTACGTCATTCAGGTGATCGACGCCCACGCCACGGCCCATATGAAGACCTACGATGTGAGCGACGACCTTGCGCGGGTGAGTTTCGAGCCGATGACCGACCGCTTCTATTCGCACCGCTATGGCACCGCGGTGAACACTTTTGGATTCTCCTTAAATATGACATTTTAACCTATGAAGAGGCTTCTTTTTTTATTTTTCATTTTTTCATTTTTTCATTTTTTCATCTTGCCTGTAAAGGCGATGCCTGTCGATTCGTTGCAGGCCGACAGGTTGGATTCGCTGCTGCACGTCGTGAGGGGTCAGGACGCAACGGAGGCTTTTCAGCGATATTTCGACGAGTTCATATCGGTAGACAGTACCGAGGTTTTTGTCTCCGATATTCCGGACTCTGTTTATATCAAGCGGTTGAGCTCTATTCTTTCGCCTATCGCCTTGCCGTGGAACGACGAGGTGAAGCGGCGCGTGATAGCCTTCACTACCAATCGCCGCGGAACAATGGCCAATATTCTGGCGCGGTCGCAATACTATTTCCCCATCATCGAAGAGGAGCTGGCCGCGGCGGGGTTGCCGCTGGAGCTGAAAATGCTGGCGGCGATAGAGTCGGCACTCATTCCGAGTGCGCGCTCGCGGGCTGGCGCAACGGGGCTTTGGCAATTTATGTACGCCACCGGTCGCGAGTATGGGTTGGAGATAACGTCGTTCGTCGACCAGCGGCAGGACGCCGTAGCCTCGACCCGTGCCGCCTGCAAATATCTGGCGCGAATGTACAAGATCTATGGCGATTGGGGGCTGGTGCTGGCGTCGTACAACTGCGGCCCGGGCAATGTCAACAGGGCCATCAAACGGGCCGGCGGGGGCGTGAAAAGCTACTGGGACATCTATCCCTATCTGCCCACTGAGACGCGCGGGTATATTCCGTCGTTCATCGCCGCCACTTATGTTTACAACTTCCACAAGCAGCACGGATTCGAGATTCCCGAGTCGCCTATGCCCCTGGCCGTCGACACCATACAGGTCCGGCGACTGATGCACCTCGACCAGATAGCATCCACGCTCGATGTGCCGCTGGAAACGCTGAAACTTCTCAACGCCCAATACATCAAGGACATCGTTCCCGCGCTGGACAAGACGTGTGCCGTGGTGCTGCCCCAACGCTCGTCGGTGGAGTTCGTCGGGCGCGCGCAGGAGATCCACGAGAAAGATTCTTTGTACCTTGCAGAGTATCTTCATCCCGACAACCTCGATGCCACGCGGGCGATCATAGCCCAAACCACCACCGTCCACCGTGTTCGCAAAGGCGAAAATCTGGGCACCATTGCGCGCAAATATGGGGTCACGACGTCGCAGATCGTGCGCTGGAACGGGCTGAAAAATGCAAATCGACTATCCATCGGTCAACGGCTTGAGATCAACAAGTGACGATATTATCGTAGCCAAGGCTTCGGGTCAGGGCGGGGCTATCGCGGTCATCAGGGTGAGTGGCGCGGGAGCCATATCGCTGGTCGACTCCCTCTTTTCGAAATCCATTGCCGATGCCCCCGGATACTCGGTGCATTTGGGGTTTATTCGGTCCGGAGCCGAAGGTGCGGGCAAACAGAGTGCAGTCCGCGCCGCGGGGATCGGCGACGGACTGACGAGTTTCAAAGAAACTCGCAACAACTCTCAATTCTCGACCATCGATCAAGTTCTGGTCACTCTCTTCCGCGCCCCCCATTCCTACACCGGCGAGGATGCGGTGGAAATTTCGTGCCACGCCTCGCCCTATATCGAGCGCGAAATTATTCAATTATTGATTTCGAAGGGCGCACGGCTCGCAGTTCCGGGTCGGAACGCCGACGGCGATTCGGCAATTGTCCCGCCGCAACAATACAGCTCTGGGGTGAGGCTTGCAACCCCCGGAGAATTTACTATGCGCGCGTTTCTGGCGGGCAAAATGGACCTTGCTCAGGCCGAAGCCGTGGCCGACCTCATTGCCTCGTCCGACCGCTCGGGGCACGCGCTGGCTATGGCCCAGATGCGGGGCGGGGTGTCGGATGCCATTTCTCTCTTGCGGACGGAGCTGTTGGAGCTGGCCGCGCTGTTGGAGTTGGAGCTGGACTTCGGCGAGGAGGACGTGGAGTTTGCTTCGCGCGAGCGGTTGAGGGATTTGGCAGGCAGGATCGAGGCCGAGATAGCGCGTCTTCGCGAGTCGTTTGCGCTCGGCAATGCCATTCGGGAGGGGGTTCCGGTGGCTATTGTGGGGCGACCCAACGCCGGAAAGTCGACCCTGCTGAACGCTCTTGTGGGCGACGATCGGGCGATGGTTTCGGCCATTGCGGGCACCACACGCGACAGGGTCGAGGAGCGGGTGAACCTGGGCGGCATCACTTTTCGATTTATCGACACGGCAGGTTTGCGCGCCACGGACGACGAGTTGGAGCGGATGGGCATCGAGCGGTCGCGTGCCGCGATAGCCGAGGCGCGGATCGTGCTGTTGGTTGTCGACGCCACTTCGTCCGACCCCGTCGAACAGCTCACTTTGCGCCCCGACCAGCGGTTGTGTGTTGTGGTGAATAAGGTGGATGTGGTTTCGGGTTCGCCTGCGTCGGGCTCTGTGAGAATTTCGGCTAAGACGGGTGCGGGTCTCGACGCTTTGCGGGAGTGGCTTGTGGGGGCGGTGGATGAGGGGGAGTTGGGGTCGGGGGCGATTTCGAGTGCGCGCCATTTCGAGGCTTTGACCCTTGCCGCAGAGGCTGTCGGGCGGGTGCTGGCGGGACTTTCAGGGTACGGTTCGGCGTCTGGAAGGATGGGTGATTTTGGTGATGATTGTGGTTTCGGGGGTGGTGTTTCGGCGGATATGTTGGCACAGGATGTCCGGACGACGCTTTACCACTTGGGCACCATCACGGGCACCGTCACAACCGACGAAATCCTCGCCACAATCTTCTCGCGTTTCTGCATCGGGAAATAAGGTTGAGAAATAAGGAGAATTAATTTTATGAAAGAACTTTCAAGAGACTCTTTTATCTCGTTTCTTTACTCAGAGAGAAACAGATTGTTTTCCCAACATAGTTTTGCAGGATGGAACGTATGGGCTATTGTCGGCGCCCTATTCGGAATACTTTGGTTGATAATCGATTTAATTGCTGATAAAACATTCCAAACGACGCCATTGATTGGTATCAGTGTAGCTTTATTAATCGCTGGATACAGTTTATTTAAGGCGTTATGGGCATCTGTGACACACAGACATATCCCACTTAGGAATAGATATCGCAATGCAAAGTTAAACCTTACCGATTCAATTTATATTCTAACAACCTACCTGATTGTCGACTTTCTACTTATAAGGTATGGATTTTATAAAAGTTCTCACGTTTCGGTTATCGCATTTTGTGCATTTACAATAATCCAAGCGACCAGAAGTTTCTCTCATTTGCATTCACAAAAGAAGGGTAAATTACTTTCAATAAACGTAAACGCAGATCCGGAAGGAGTGTTTGAAAAGATCTTTTCATTTCTTCTCTTTTCATTTAAGGTTTATTTAATTTTCGACTTGTCTCATATGTTCTTATCCGATTTTCAAACGTATATACGAGAGATAAAATTAGCGACTTACATAATTACGGCTTATTATCTTATTGCAACATTAATTTTTGTATGTGGCAAGTCTAAGTTATTGCGAAGAATTGATGTCATTGTAGACAAATTCGTGTATGGCAATTTACTTCAACAACATGCATTCGAACAATTAACAATATGTCAATATGGACTTAGTTTAGGGCAAGCTCTTCAAAGTGATCTTGATAAATACTTAAAGGATCAGAGCGAATTAGATAAGTATGTCGAACAATTCAATCTCATTTGCTCCCGATTTGAGAATGATTGTCCTGCTGAATTGACCGAACGAATCGAGTTTATTGAAGAGACTTGGCAAAAATTGCATCAAGGATTTGATATTGTTAAGGAACAGGTTAAGTCAAATAAGTTTTTTCTCGAAAAAATAACAAATATCCCTCGCCCCATTCCCAAAGAAGAATGGATTATATTTGACAACTTGATGGAAATAGTGGGAAAGGGTATAAAAAAAGCAGACCACACTTTAGAAGCAGCAGGGGAATTCATGTCAAAAATCAATGCAGAAATGACGAAAATGCGCTCTGATGTAAATACAAAAATAGCAAGGAGAACAAATAGAGTTTCTGAGATCGATAAAAATCTCGCCAATCACAACTCTCCTAATTAACTACTCTTCCCCTCCTTCATGTTGTTATAAAAAACCATCCTGCAACTCGAATGGCGGCACATCGTTCCGGCTTCCGATGGCGGGTACTGTATGCGACTGCGCACCGAGAAGACCCAGACCGAGACCACACTGCCCATCAGCGACGAGGCGTTGGAACTGTGTGGCGAGCGCGGCGATGGACGGGTTTTCCGTGGGTTGGAACGTTCGATGATCCAGCATCCTTTGCAGAAATGGTTGCGGCAGGCGGGCATCGAGAAGCACATCACGTTCCATTGCTTTCGGCACACGTTTGCGACCCTTCAGATCGCGCTCGGCACGGACATCTTCACTGTCAGCAAGATGCTGACGCATAAGAACGTCTCGACGACGCAGATTTACGCCGAACTGGTGAACGAGAAGAAGCGCGAGTCGGCGAATAAAATTTCGTTGAAGCGATTTTTGTCGGGCGAGGTGTAAACCTTTGTGTGGCGCGAGGTCCTATTCTTGGGTAAAACCGATACACGATGGAACAAAACAGGATTACTTTCGAGAATTTACCGGCGGCGGTCGAGCAACTTTTGCGCGAGATGGCGGAGATGAAATCGTTGATTGGCAAGCTGGTGCCTTGCGCGCCCGAGCAGCGGCGGCCCATCGAGATCGACGAGGCTTGCGTGATTGTGCACAAAGCTAAATTGACGATGTACGCGCTCGTCCGTCGCGGACTGATTCCGTGCTATAAAGTCGGGAAACGGCTTTACTTCTACGAAGACGAGCTGCTCGCCTGGATCGCTTCTGGCCAACGGAAAACCATCGCCCAAACCAAAGAGAGTATCGAACTTCAAATGCAAATCGGTATTAAGAATAAACCGAAGGGAGCGAAATTTCGATGAGCAAAAAATATTTTCATTTTTTTTCGATTTTTCATAAACCCTACGAAAAACCACAGACTATTCTTATTCGAAAGCACGAAGAAAACGTGCAAAAAACTTAGGTATAACTAAAACGGTTACGGTTATGTATGTAACAGAATTTTACGCTTGGATGAAAGAAAAGAAGACGGTCGAGCACCTCGACAAAGTGATTTACATCATTTGTTCGAAACGGATTTTGGATCAATGTTACGGGACGATCTCGGAAAAAGTTTACGAGGCAGAAGGTGAAAAAATCTTTGCGGTTCGCGAAATTTTGGGCGAGTATGTTAAAGAAAAACTCGGGAAACCTTTCACCGAACTCGAATGTCGGGAGGTTACTTCGGAGTTTGTCGAAGGCTACAAGAACTTTCTCCGTTCAAAGTTTTCCGAAGACAAAAAGAAGTACAACACCAATGCAAGGATGAGTGGTTTGAAATTGATTTTCGACTACGCTCGTCATCTTAAAATTGCAGACATTCCTTATTGCTTTTGCAAGAATTCGTAAAATAGAAATAAGAATTTGTTAAAACACTTTTTCGAAATGTCGCCATAACTATTAACGCAGATTGTAATTTAGATTTTCGGCGTTAGAGCAAAAAAAGATAAAAACTTTTGCTCTAACGTTTTACGTCCTTAAACAATGTCTTATCCTATACTCTTATGTTTTACGGCTCAACTCGGTTATTACCAATTCTTTAATTTGAGTCGAACATCACTCCTGACTGTCAGCATATTACAAAATCAATCGTCCAATTTTTCTTGCACGAGCGTTCAATTAAAATTACACCAAAAGTAACCATTTTCGCCGTGAAATTCGAAACCGTAAACAATTTTCCCGGGA
>QMCD01000396.1_pt1 | contig 49498 bp, 52 predicted proteins | sample 1821841 | NCBI WGS metagenome assembly QMCD01 (sample SAMN01991225, study PRJNA193472) | Termite gut metagenome, whole genome shotgun sequencing project. | isolation source: worker | host: Macrotermes natalensis
TAAGGAGCAACCGGCGTGGCGATAGGGACCATACAAAACATCATAGACGATACGGCGATCATTGCCGCGCCGCACCCCGGCTTGCAGAAGCTGGTCGACCAGGGCATCACCGAATGCGAAGTGCGGTTCATTGACGGGCGGGAGCTGTCCGCGAAGCAGCGCAACGTTATTTTCGCCCTTGTGGGCGATATCGCGGAGTACACCAGCGGCTATTCCAATACCCGCACGACGAACGAAATGCTCACGCAGATGCAGCTTAATTATGTGATCGACCTGTGCGACAAGGAACACATACGGCGGGCGCTTACGAACAACTATTGCAGGCTGATGGGGCTGGACTTGTTCAGCCTCGCCGCAAGGACAAAAAGCACGGCGGACATGAGCACCGCGCGTGGGTTTATCGATTATCTCGTCGGGCTGTGCGTCGAGTTCGGCATCCCGTGCAGCGATACCCTTTTAAACCGCGCGGAAGATATACAGCGGTATTTATACGCCTGCCTGTGGCATCGCTCTTGCGCGATCTGCGGGGTGGCGAACGGCAAAGCCGACGTGCACCATGTTGATACCGTGGGTATGGGCAACGACCGGCGCAAGATTAATCACATTGGCCTTAAGGCACAGCCGCTTTGCCGGTTGCATCACGGGGAGGTTGGCAAGACTGGGCAGAGGGCATTTGACGCGAAATATCATTTGCAGTCGATTGCGCTGGATGAACGGTTGTGCAAGCACTTGGGGCTGAACACGAAAGGGGTGGCGTCATGAAAGAACAACTGACGGTCAGAATTGACCCGAAATTGATGGAAAAGGTGAAAGCGATTGCCAAAACGGAATTAAGGTCGCTAAACAATACCTTTGAGTATTTGCTTGCGAGAGGGATAGCGGAATATGAAAAAGGCACTAATGATCGTCACCCTCTAAAGCCTCCGTAATACCATCGATCAAGTTAGTTTTTATGCTTACACCGAACATATATTGTTCAACGCCACTTGAAAGGAGAAACTCTATTGTATTATTGGTGGAACGCATTTCCTTTGCGGCTATGAGCTTGATCTTGTCCATAAGGTCGGACTCAATACGGGATGTAAATTGAACCTTCATGGGAAATCCTCCTTTGTAGTCACAATAATATCACAAAGACTTTATTCTGCATAGAGTCATAAAGACTTGACACGACTCTATATATGGGGTAGAATCTATGTGACTCTAATAGACTACACGGAGGTGTAACCATGAACCATCAATTAAAAGAGGACTTCCCAACAACTCGCTTACCATCGCCTTTGAACTGTGTACGCTTCTTGGTGCTGACAGATGGAACGGTGTACGAAAATGTCCTATATGAATGCGGTAAATATAAACTGGACGGCGACGAGATAGAATCTCTTATGAAGCGTGCAACAACGCTGATGTGTGGTAGTAAATTTTGGATGAAAAAGGAATGAGCGATGCAATACATTTCAGAGATTAACGCTTTTTATGACTGGCTCGAAACAAATCCCCTGTCCCCAACCGGAATATTACTCTGGTTCGCGTTGATGCAAACCAATAATAAGGCGGTCTGGCAGGATAATTTTACGGTAGCTATGTCGGTGCTGTCTCTTAAAACAGGCGGCGTATCAAGGCGTTCCCTCACAAGGGCACGAAATGAGCTTGCTGAAAAAGGTCGTATCAAATGGAGGCAACGCACCGGCAGCCAATCGGCAGTGTACACTATTATTCCATTTGTGAGCCACACAGACCCACAACCTGTCCCACAACCTGTCCCACAACCTGTCCCACAACCTGTCCCACAACCTGTCCCACAACATGGCTCACAACATGACCCTATTAATAGACAAGATAAGACTAGACAAGACAAGAGAGGAAAAGAAATGCATAAAGAAAAATTCGGGGAGTTCAAAAATGTGCTATTAACGCTCGAGGAACATTCGAGGCTTAGAGATCAGGTCAACAGCAAGACGGGTGAATACATAGAACGATTGAGCGGATATCTCGCAAGCACCGGGAAGAAGTACAAGAGCCATTACGCAACGATTTTGAACTGGTGGCGTAAGGATAATCCGAACGTTGGGAGCTTCAGCGACCCGGAGCGGTACAAGGATTTAACAATGGACGTTTAGGAGGCGAAAATGAACACACGGGAAACAGATCAAAAATGTGAGTTCTGCGGGAAAACTTTGCTTTGTTGGGATGGTGAGTATTTCGATGGGGTGTTGCTGGATTGTGATTGTGTGCTGAAAAAGAAAGAACGCGAGAAAGCCGAAAACATCAAAAAGGGAACGACAATCATCCATGACGTATGGCGAAGAGAAGCTGGATTTAGAAAAAAGCAGATTAGACAGACCTTTGCGACATTTAGCGCGGATGCGGGGCAAATAGCCGCTGAAAGTTTTGCAAAAAAATACGTGGATTCCTATACGCGCAACCCAGGGATAAACTCGGGGATTTTAATTACCGGGCCTGTGGGATGCGGAAAAACGCATTTGGCAGCGGCAATGGTAAACGGCATTATCGATAAAACACCAGTGGATGATCAAGACGCTTTATATTGCGCGGAAATGGTTGGCTCGTACGTTAGCAGTCAAACAGGGTATAAGAATACTCCGCGAATAAAGTTCATTTCCGTTGTGTCGCTGCTAGAAAAGTTTCGTTCAAGCTATGACAACGACGAGGAAAGCGCCGGTTATATTTTTCAGCGTTATGCCAAGTGCAAGCTGCTTGTGTTTGATGATATTGGAGCGGAGAAAGCGTCAGAATGGGCTTGGGAACGGCTGTTTGAGATTGTTGATTACAGATACAACGAGGAACTCCCGCTGATTGCTACAACAAATCTCACGCCTGCGGAACTCAAGAAAAAAGTGGGGGATCGTATTTATGATCGAGTGCGTGAAATGTGTCAACTTGTGGCTATTTCGTCTGCAAGTCAACGGAAAACGGCAATCGGGTAGCCAACCTAGGCGGCAGGTGGACTGGGAGAAACGGAGGACAGGAACATGAAACGCTTATTATGCGCCATAGCGGCGGCGCTCATAATCTGCACGATCACGCAAGCCCACGCAACGGACGTGCTGGTTGTGTCCGGCCCACTTACTGAGGTGTGGGCATATTACGGCACGGTGGAAGTCAGCGCGTACTATCCGGGAGAATGTGGCGACGTAAACCACCGCGGCGTTGACCTTTCGGAACTGGCGGGTGAGATTATCGCGACGCAGACAAAAGGCGGGCATGCGGAGCTGTTAGGAAAAACCGTGATGCTGGTAACGCCGGATGGCGAGACGCTGATCCGCAAGGTGGATGACCGGGGGTGTTACGGCGAACGGCTGGACTTGCTGGTGGAGGACGCGGCGGAGATGCGGGCGTGGGGGCTTGCCCAGTGTGAGGTTTGGGTGTTGGAGGGCAAGAAATGAAAAAACAACTTAAGGTATCTTGGCTTAGCGCTGGCGTATCATCCTTTATCGCTACATACCTTGCAGAAAACGTAGACAAGGTAATATACATAGACATTGACGACCAGCACCATGACAGTATGCGGTTTGTACGCGATTGCGAGGTTGAGCTAGGCGGCAAGATTGAGATATTAAGATCGCCATATGGAAGTGTTGAACGGGTGGTGCGGCAGTTTAATTTTATAGCGTCCGCATACGGCGCAAAATGCACCGCAGTTTTAAAAAAGCGCGTCCGCAAAGAATGGGAATGGGCGCACAGAGATTATGAAATCACCTATGTATGGGGGTTTGACTACACCGAAACCATACGTGCGGAAAACCTTGAGCATACGATGGACGGCGTTAATCACGAATTTCCATTAATCGATGCGCAGCTAACTAAGCAGGAGGCGCATGGCATTTGTAAGCGACTTGGAGTAGAACGCCCAATGATGTACAACATGGGATATACCAACAATAATTGCGTGGGTTGTGTGAAGGGCGGAATGGGGTATTGGAACAAAATACGAGTGGATTTTCCGTGGATTTTTTTGAGACGGGCGAAATTGGAACGGGATATTGGGCACTCTTGCATTAATGGGGTGTACCTTGACGAGCTTGATCCATGTGCGGGGCGGATGTCCAAAGAAATCATGCAAGATTGCAATATATTTTGCGAGCTGGTGGCAAATGGATAAGCGGGAGGAGGAACGATAATGTCAGAGCAAAACGCATGTGCAAACTGCCGATGGTTTGTTAAAGACAGATTGTATTATGAGGGTGCTTGCATGAACGGCGACAGCGAATACTACGATGAAACTGATGCCGAACGCTTAAATGCTTTGGAAGTAGCCAGTGTGGAAAAGGAAACGGATTCAAAGCCGGAGCCATTGACGGTAGAGCAACTGCGGGAAATGGAAAAAGCGGGAGTTGGAATCTATGTGTGCCGCACAGAAGATTCCCCTATATTCCGCGATAAACGGTATACCGCTGCGGTGCTTGATACTACATGGGTTGCTGGCGTTATGAAGCCACAGCTACAAGCTATATATGGGCGAAGCCTTACATTGCCGGAGGACGAGTATGGTAAGACGTGGCTGGCCTACAAAGCTAACCCGGAGGGCGAGTGATATGGAGCACGAAAAAGAATACATTGCAACCGTGCATTTTGATACTGTTCGATTCTCTGTTTTTAACTGTGACACGTTAGAAGAAGCTAAAAAGAGAGCACTGGAAATGGCCGAGGATTTAGCGCGGTGCATGGAGTTTGGTGCCAGCGTAGATTATGTGGAGGTGGATAATGGATAACACCACACACTGCGGGGATAAGAAAAAGAGCTACACTAAATTTTTACAATCCAAAGTTGTGACTGCGGCATCGAGCGGGTTTGACGCAGCGGATTCTGATTTGACCGCAGGATTATCTGAAAGCGGCGGAAGAAAAACGCGGAATGCCAACCCTGTTTGATTATTTAGCGGAGGGAATATGAGAGCCATATCACTGTATAGCGGAGGATGCGACGGCCTTGCCCTTGCAGCCTCATGGGTAGGCATAGAGACTATAGCCATGTGCGAGTGCGATGATGCTTGCCGCAAGCAATTAGCGAGCAGGCATTCGGGGAAGCCAATCATACGATACGACACGGAGGTTTTGGATGGATTGCGGAAAGCTGGAATTGAACACGGAGACATCGACATCATACTCGCGTCGCCGCCTTGCCAGTGTGCAAGCGTTGCTGGGGCGCGTAAGGGAGCTTCTGACGAGCGTAACAGATGGCCGCAATTCCTTGAAGTCGTTCGCGGGGTTAGACCAAAATGGGTCTTGGCGGAGAATGTACCAGGGCTGCTATCAGTTGATGATGGACGGCTCTTTGGAACCATACTCGGGGAGTTGGCCGAAATGGGGTATGATGCGGGATGGGGCGTGTTCGGAGCCGCAGATGTTGGAGCGCCGCACAGGCGAGATAGATTGTTCATTGTGGCCCACGCCGAGGGCGCAGAGTGCGCGGGGAACGTCGGACACGGACACACGGCAGGGAACGGAGGACTTGCAAACGGCGGTGCTATGGGCAACACCAAGGGCGAGCGATTACAAAGGAAGCGGGCCGATAGGAAGCAAATCACAGGAACACCTGTCAAAGTATCTAACTGGGCAAATTGCCGGAGATATGTGGGAGACGCCGAACGCGGTATACGGAGTAGAAGGTCGCGGCAGCGGGCAAGGGAGACGACTTCGGACGGATGTGAACAAGGAACAAGGTCAACTCAACCCGGCGTGGGTAGCTGTACTGATGGGATACTCGCCAGATTATTTGCACAACGATGGCCAGCTCCACGGAATAAAAACGGATACTCACCGCAATATGATTGGGAGCCGCCACGAACCGTAACAGGCATGAAAGGACGAGCGGCGCTTATAAAGATGTTTGGTAATGCAGTGGTGCCGCAGTGGGCGGCGATTGTGCTGTCGGTTATTGTGGAGATGGAGAGGAAAGGGAGCTGCAAACAAAAAGAGCAGCCGCAGCCGCCCTAATTGTGTACGAATGAGAATAGTATAACACGGGTGGGAGAAAAGATCAAATATGGCGCACTATCCGTCAGCCAAAAGAGTGATATGCCCGTTTTACCAAACGCAGGGCAGTGTTTCTATTACCTGCGAAGGGCTTCACGATGGCATACCCGTGATGATGCGGTTTAAGACAGGAAGTCAAAAAAATGATTTCCTGTCTCGTTTTTGTGAGGGGCAGGAGGCGGACAGGCATTGTATGTATGCGAAAATTCTGTATGAGAGATACAAACAGGTGGAGGGGTGATAGATTTTTATAAAAATTGAATATGGGTGTGAAATAGGGTGTTGACTTTTTGGCTGACGATAAGTATAATGTATTTAACGGCAGACGGAAAGTGAGGTGAGGAAGTGTCTCCGCGAACAGGAAGGCCGCCGACTGACAATCCGATGGACGAGAGAATAACGGTAAGATTGGACAAGGAATCAAGCCAGATTCTTGAAGCGTATTGCAAGGAAAAACGTGTTGATAAAGCCGAGGCAGTACGAACCGGAATAAAACAGCTTAGGCGAAAATAAAAAGCGTAGAGCGTTACTCCCTTCGACAAGTTGTAAACGCCCTACACGCCGACCGCCCAAAGGAGGTCTTGCTATATTATAGCATTCAAACCTCCTACGGGCAACCATTGGAGGTTTTTATATGGAAAAAATGATGCAGATATACGAGACGCTAGGAATTGATGTACAGGAACGACAATTAGGGAGCGGAATAAATGGCGCTTGTGTTGGAAGCCGTATACCGTGTGTATTTGTTGAGGCAAGGTTGGACAGTGAAAAGAAATTACGGACGTTGGCACACGAATTAGGTCACGCAATACTGCACATGAGCAGCGAATACGACCAACCAAACGCGGCAGCAAGCGATATACACAAAAAAGAACAAGAAGCGGAATGCTTTGCGGACGGGATTATCACATTAATAGGGAGGATTGCATGATGAACGAATTAATCAAAGTGAACTATGACACAGAACGGCATACGGTGTTGGGTAGGGATTTACACAAAGTGCTAGGCGTGAGATCAAAATATGCAGACTGGTTTAAAAATATATCTGTATATGGATTCGTTGAAAACACGGATTTTATGACGCTTTCTAAAAATTTAGAAAACGGCGGTCGGACACTCGACCACCAACTCACCGTAGACATGGCAAAAGAAGTCGCTATGCTGCAACGGAACGATCGCGGAAAACAGGTGCGTCAATACTTCCTGCAACTGGAAAAGCAATGGAACTCGCCCGAATATCTGATGGCGCGTGCCTTAAAGATGGCTGACGAACGTGTAAAGGGGCTTGAGATCGAAAACAAGGCACAGCGGCAGATTATCGGCGAGCTGAAACCCAAAGCGGATTATGTGGATTGGATTCTGAAGAATCCGGGGTTGGTGACAATCACACAGATTGCCAAAGATTATGGAATGAGCGGTACGCGGATGAATGGGGTCTTGCATAATTTAGGAATCCAATACCGGCAGGGGCGACAATGGCTATTATACCGCAAATATCACAGCATGGGCTACACGCACAGCGAAACGGTGGAGATCGTGCGAAGTGACGGCAGGCCCGATATTGAGATGTACACTAAATGGACGCAGAAAGGGCGGTTGTTTATTTATGAACTATTAAAGGACGAGGGGATATTGCCGGTGATTGAAGCAGTATAGCAACAGGGATGTGGTACAGTGGCACGCCCACAAACACGATGAAAGCGGGAGATTCTCCTGCTTTTTTATTTAATCAAGGCATGGGGTGAAACTTTGTTGTGGCGTGGTGTAGCATTGTGGTGGAGGATGTGGTGTATGGGCGCTGATTGGGAGCGGATAAAGGAAGAATATATTGCGACAGACATAAGCTACCGGGGATTGGCGGATAAGTATGGGGTATCCTTCAACACGCTGAAAGACAGGGCTAAAAGAGAACTGTGGAAGCGAAAAAGAGACGCATTTGTGGAGGAAGTTACAGCTAGGTCGTTACAGGAGGTAAGGGATGGCGCGCCGCAGGATATAAGGCGTGGTGTAGTTGAGGGGGGCGCGGATAAGCTGCTGGCCTTGTGCGGCGCAGCCGATAAAGCGGTGGAGTTGCTCTTAAAAAAAATGGGAGAAAACGAAGAAGTGAGTGTGAAGATGGTGCGCGATATAGCGGCGGCATTAAAAGACCTGGTGGCTGTGACGCGGAATCTCTACGGATTGCCCACCGTACAAGAGCAGGCAGCGCTAAACATTGCGGCGGAACGGTTGGTGCTGGATAAAGCGAAGGTAGACGGCGGCGACGAAAGCGAAACCGGCGTGATCGAGATTACCGCCACGCTGCCGGGTGCAGGCGAGAAAGGGAGAGTGAAGGAATCATGCCAAGGGTGATATGGTCGCCGCAGCCAAAGCAAAGAATGTTTATGAGCAGACCAGAATTTGAAGCTCTGTATGGCGGCGCTGCCGGGGGTGGCAAAAGCGACGCGTTATTGGCCGAGGGGCTTCGGCAGGCGCACATACCGCACTATAGAGGGCTTATACTGCGTAAGACGTACCCACAGCTATCTGAACTGATAGACAAGAGCAGGTGGATGTACGGCCTTGCATTCCCGCGTGCGCGATATCACCATACAGAACACGTATGGAATTTTCCGTCCGGCGCAAAAATATATTTTGGATCAATGCAGCACACAAAAGACCGCATCAACTACCAAGGCAAACGGTATGACTATATTGGGTTCGATGAACTGACACATTTTACCTGGGATGAATATAGCTATATGTTGTCGCGAAACAGACCGGGGGGCCCCGGTACGCGGGTGTATACGCGGGCAACCACAAACCCCGGAGGCATAGGGCATGGATGGGTTAAGGATAGGTTTGTTGATGCCGCCCCGCCCATGACGCCCATTACGGGCGACTACAACGTGGTAACGCCGGAAGGAAAAACAATAACGATGCGGCGGCAAAGGATTTTCGTGCCGGCGTCAGTGTTTGACAATCCGATATTGCTTGACAACGACCCAAACTATCTCGCAAATCTGGCTATGCAGCCGGAAGCAGAGAAGAACGCGCTCCTATACGGAAGCTGGGATAGCTTCGAAGGGCAAGTGTTCCGCGAATGGAGGAATGACCCGGCGCACTACGATGATCAAAAAGGCACGCACGTCATAGCGCCGTTTGATGTGCCGAAGCATTACAAGGTATTCCGGGCATTTGACTTTGGGTATGCGAAGCCGTTTTCTGTGGGTTGGTACGCTGCGGATCACGATGGAAAAATATACCGGATAGCCGAATACTACGGCTGCACCGGTACGCCAAACACAGGCGTTAAGATGTCGCCCGTTGAGATTGCCGCAGAGATTCGCCGGATAGAGAGCGAACACCCTTTGCTCAAGGGCCGCACCGTTACAGGCGTTGCCGATCCATCGATATTTGATAGCAGCCGGGGTGAGAGCATTGCGGACATGATGGCGAAGCCACCCAACCTTATTTATTGGGAACATGGCGACAACACACGCATTCCGGGCAAGATGCAGTATCATTATCGGCTGGCATTTGACAAGGACGGCGATGCTATGTTCCAGGTATTTAATACTTGCAAGCATTTTATACGCACCATTCCGACGCTCGTATATGACGAAAAGCACGTAGAAGATGTGGATACAGCGCAGGAAGACCATATTTACGATGAATGCCGGTACGCGCTGATGACAAGCCCGATTGCGGCAAGGGTGAACGTGCTGCATTCCATACCCGCGTTCGACCCGCTTGACTTACATAAGCGCGAAGGAAGCGACGCGTATACATTTTATAGAATTTAGGAGGGGTATCATGGTGAAACAAAGGTTTAGAGACAGGGCAAGGCAGTTCTTTGGGATCAGTAACGATGGGCAGTTGCAACAGGCGGAGAGCGACGCGCAGCGAGAAGGAGCTGTAGTTGACCCTGCTGTGAAGGGAACGGGTTTTAAGGAAATGCCGTCTTCGGGAGAAGCCGGGCGCGTGGGGCCTATCGGAAAAGAGCAGGTAGCGGAAGCCGAAAGCACGCTAAAAAAGTATAAGGACGGAAAAAAGGCGTTCGATGACCGCATCGTAGAAAATGAGCAATGGTACAAGGGGCGGCACTGGAATGTAATCAAACAGGAGAGCAAAAACACCGGCGACCCCGAACCTGCCAGTGCGTGGCTATTAAACAGCATTGCGAACAAGCACGCTGACGCAATGGATAATTACCCGGAGCCTGCGGTGCTGCCACGGGAGCAAAGCGACGAGCAGAGCGCGAAGACACTATCCGCTATTTTGCCGGTGGTGCTGGAACAAAACGATTTTGAGCAAGCATACAGTGATATGTGGTGGAAAAAGCTTAAAACAGGTACAGGCGTGTTTGGCGTGTATTGGAACAAAAACAAAATGGGTGGGCTGGGCGATATCGATATCAAGGATGTGGATATATTGCAGATATACTGGGAGCCGGGGATAACGGATATCCAGCGGTCGCGGAACCTGTTCCACATCACGCTGATGGACAGGGATATTGTGGAGCAGATTTACCCGTGGATGAAAGGAAAGGTCGGCGCGCGGACGGTCGATACGGCGGAGTATGTGCACGACGATACCATCGACACAACGGACAAGGCGACGGTAGTGGACTGGTATTACAAAGTGAAACGGGATGGAAAAGATGTGCTGCATTATTGCAAGTATTGCTCCGGCGAAGTTTTGTACGCTTCTGAGAACGACCCGGAATACATGGAGAAGGGGTTTTATGATCACGGGATGTACCCGTTTGTATTCGACACGCTATTCCCGGAGGAAGGTACGCCCGTTGGGTTTGGATATATTGATGTGTGTAAATCCCCGCAGATATATATCGACAAGCTGGATCAAGTGATCCTTAAGAACGCGGTGATGAAGGGCCGGCCGAGATTTTGGGTGCGCGGCGACGGCGTGGTGAACGAAGAGGAATTTGCGGACTGGAAAAAAGATTTCGTGCATTATACCGGGAACGCAAACCCAAACGAGAGTATATTCCCGATACAAATACCCGACTTGTCTGCGGCTGTGATTACGGTGCGTGACGGAAAAATCGATGAATTGAAGGAAACCAGCGGCAACCGGGATTTCTCGCAGGGCGGCACATCGAGCGGCGTAACGGCGGCAAGCGCGATTGCGGCATTGCAGGAGGCGGGCAGCAAATTGTCACGCGATATGATCAAGAGCGCGTACCGCAGATTTAGGCAGATGAATTACCTGTGCATTGAGCTGATGCGGCAATTTTACCAAGAAGACCGGTATTTCCGCGTGACGGGCGACGCGGGGCAGAACGAATATCTTTCGTTCAGTGGGCAGATGATAGGCGGGCAGGCGCAGGGCATGGATTTTGGGATTGATTTGGGGCAGCGTATGCCCGTATTTGATGTTACGGTCACAGCGCAGAAGGCGTCGCCATTCTCCACGGCTGTACAAAACGAGCGCGCGAAGGAACTGTACGCCGCCGGGTTCTTCCGGCCAGACCTTGCGGATCAGGCGCTTGCGGCGCTGGATATGATGCAGTTTGAGGGGATTGAGAAGGTACGTGCGCGCATAGCCCAAAACCAAACCCTTTTTCAGCAGGTACAGATGTTGCAACAACAGATGGCGAAGATGGCGCTCGTTATTGATGCGCAGAATGGTACGCAAATTGCACAGGGCGTTTTGGCAGAAGCGGGCGGACAGCAAGTGGGCCAGCCCACGGCGGCGGGGCGCGGGGAAACGGAAAACCCGCGCAACGGGCAGGCGGCAGCGGCACGTACAAGGGCGGCGGAAAACGCGACGCCAAGGGCATGACATGACAACGGTAAGGTTTGGCTATAAGGATGGCAGATACAGCATCAGCGTGACAGGACACGCGGGATATAACGCGGAAGGGCCAGATATCGTGTGTGCCAGTTGTTCCATGCTTTCATGGCTGCTTGTGCAAAACATTGCGGCGGAAGAATCGGATGGGCATGTGCGTGACCTGCGGTATGAGTATAAGGGCGGCGATGTATGTGCGGCGTTTGTGGCCGACGCCAATTACGCAGAGCGAATCGCCCTTATTGTAGACGTAATCAAAGGCGGGTTCTTTGCGCTGTCCATATCCTACCCAGACAATGTAATGTTTGTGGAGGGGCAGGGTGAATTATAAAAAATGCTTTGATAGACTATGTATGACGCGCGGGAAAGACCGCTGTAATACGAAAAAATGGCACGCCGGGAAGACGGCGGCGACACATCGGGAAGACGATGGGAAAGAGGAATATATGAAAAAGTTGATGCTCGTACCACTGAACTTACGTTTGTTTGAAGGCGAAGGCGGCGAGGCTGGTGGTGATGGCGCAGCGCAGGCCGAGTCTCCGGCGAAGGTTGTGTATGGTAAACAGAACGATGCGCAGGCCGCAGAGCCGAAAAGCGAATCGGCAGATGAACCGCAGAATGCTATTGCTGACGATGTACGGAAAGCGGAGTTTGAAAAGCTGATAAAAGGTGATTTCAAAGACCTCTTTCACGAGAGGACGCAGAAAATCATCGACGCGAGGTTCAAGCAAACAAAACAGCTTGAGGAACGCGAGGCGGCGCTTAGGCCGGTGCTCGATCTTTTGGGAAGCAAGTACGGCGTGAACGCGGCGGACATTGAAGAACTCTCAAAGGCGATCACTGCGGACGACAGCTATTACGAAGCGGAAGCGACGCACAAAGGGCTGACCGTGCAGCAGCTTAAGCAGGTGAAAGCGCTGGAACGGGAAAACGAGACGCTTAGGCAGGCGCGAAAGGAGATCGAGGACAGGCGGAACGCTGAACAGGCGACTGCACAATGGCTGGCGCAGGCCGAGCAGGCAAAACAGGTATACGCAAACCTTGACCTCAACCGCGAAGCGCAAGACCCGGAAACGGGTGACCGGTTTGTCCGCCTGCTTAGGAGCGGTGTGGACGTGAAAACCGCCTATGAAGTGGTACACAAGGACGATATCATCAGCGGCGCGATGCAGCATACGGCAAATGTCGTGCGGCAAAAGACGGTGAACGATATCAAAAGCCGTGGGCTGCGCCCGGACGAAAACGGAACGGCAAGCGCAATGGCTTCTGCGGTTGTAAAAAGCGACGTAAGCAAATTGACAAGGAAAGACCGCGAGGAAATATCCAAGCGGGTGATGCGCGGGGAAAAAATACAATTTTGATTCTCCGCACAGCGAAAGGAGAATTTGACATGATGGAAAGAGTTTTGCATGTGCCGTTGATGTTGACGTTGTTCGACACACAAACGACACTTTTGAACACAACGGGGAACGACCTTTCCCCGGAGATGAAAACCTATTATCAAGACAGGCTGATCGACAACGCGGAGCCTGCGCTTGTACACGACAGGTTTGGAACAAAGTACCCTATCCCCAAAGGGAAAGGCAAAACGACCGAGTTCAGGAAGTACAGCCCGCTCCCGAAAGCGCTGACACCGCTTACGGAAGGCGTGACGCCTGCGGGCAACAAACTGAATGTGACCACGGTCGAGGCGACGGTAGCGCAGTACGGCGATTTCATTGAGATATCCGATGTGCTTGACCTGACTGCCATTGACCGGAACCTTGAGGAATCAACGAAGCTGCTGGGCGGACAGGCGGGCCGTACATGCGACACGGTGACGCGTGAGGTCATTACCGCCGGTACGAATGTATGGTATGCGCCCAAGGACGACGGCACCGAAATCACGTCGCGGGCGGCTATCGACCGTACATGCCTGCTGACACCCAAAGTGGTGCGGCACGCGGTGGCGGCGCTCAAGCGGATGAACACGCAACCTTTGGAAGATGGGCATTATATCGCGATCATCCATACGGACACGGCAACCGACATCATGGACAACGAGGAATGGGCAGAGATGCAGAAGTACGTCAACCCCGAAAAGATGTATGACGGCGAGGTGGGCCGCATCGGCGGCGTTGTGTTTGTAGAGAGCACCGAAGCCAAGATTTGGGGCGGTGCGGGCGCAGGCGGCGATTCCGTTTACGGAACACTGATCATCGGCGCGAACGCTTATGGCGTAACCGACGTGGAGGGCGGCGGGTTGCAGCACATTGTGAAGCAGCTCGGTTCTTCCGGCACGGCTGACCCGTTGAACCAACGCGCGACCTCCGGCTGGAAGGCGATGAAGACGGCGGAACGGCTGGTGGAGGAATACATGATCCGCGTGGAGCACGGCAGCGGTACAAACCCGCAGGCGGAATCGAACTAGCGGAACGATTTGGGAGGGAGGCACAGCGCTTCTCTCCCGCTATATGAAAGGAGAATGCGATATGGCAAATAATAAAGCACCCGAGGCGCAGGCCGAGCCTACGATTGAAGAATTAAAAGCACAATTGGTGGCAAAAGAACAGGAAGCGGAAGGCGCAAAAACCGCACAGGATGCAGCGGAAAAAGCTGCAAAGGCAGCGGAAGACGCACTGGCGGCAGAGAAGAGCAAAGCAAAGGATGCGCCGGAGACTACCAAACCCAAAAAGGCGAAACCTAAGATGGTGAAGGTGAAGCTGTTTAAAGACAACAACAAATACAAGGACGATGTATTTGTTTCCGTAAACGGGAAGCGCTGGCAGATCAGGCGCGGCGTGGAGGTAGAGGTTCCCGACTTCGTTAAGGAGGTGCTCGATCACAGTGCCGAGCAGGACATGAATACAGCAAATATGATTGCTATGCTGGAAGCGGACGCAAAGGAAAACGGTATAACTTGATACAATGGGGGCTTCGCGCCCCCTTGTTTGGAGGAATAGGCTATGACAGTGCAGCAGGCGGTAGCGCAGATACAAAATGTGAAGCCGAACCAGTACGACATGGAAACGCTGGTACGTTGGCTTTCCCAACTCGATGGAAAGATATTCCGCGAAGTGATTGCGGCGCACGAAGGAGCGGAGATAGATGTGCTTGCACCTTACGACACTCAAAATGACATGGGAACGGAACTGATTGTTCCTGCGCCGTTTGATGACCTGTATATTAAATATTTGGGCGCGCAGGTAGATTACCACAACGCGGAGTTTGGGCGATATAACAATGCGATGGTCATGTTCAACGTGGCGCTGGCTGATTTCACGGATCATTACAACAGGACGCATATGCCCAAGCAAAACAACCATATCAAAGGGGCGAACTGATGGGAACATTTTTACCGCAGCTTCAAGAAGTGGAAGCCAGGCGGGATATGCTGAACGAGTTTCGCGGGTACAACCACAATCTGCGGATACAGGACAGCGAATTTTTTGATATGAAGAATATGACCGGGTTGTTTTACCCGGTGCTTGCGCCAAGAGCGCCGCGCGGCAGGGTTCGGAAACTTGCCAAACCGAACGGGCTTTTTGCGCATAATAAGCTGGCGTGGGTGGACGAAACCGGCTTTTATTATGACGGTAAACGAATCGGCACGGTGGCGGACAGCCCGAAACAGATTGTGGCGATGGGCGCATATATTGTAATTTTCCCAGACAAAATGTATTTTAACACGGAAACGGGTGAATTGAAATCACTGGGCGCGAGGAAAACCACAAGCGGAACGGTGCGCACAACAATGTGCAAAGTAGACGGGAGCGATATTGCGGCAGCAACAGGGAATACAGAACCCCAAAACCCTACAAACGGCCAATACTGGATCGACACGAGCACCACGCCGCATACGCTGCGGTTATATTCTTCTATAACAAAAACCTGGAACCCGGTAGCCACGACCTACGCAAAAATAGCTGCTGCCGGTATTGGCGCGGGCTTTTCTGAATACGACGGCATTACGATATCCGGCATGGCGAACGCCGACCTAAACGGCGAATTTACATTACATGGCGCTGCAAATGACTATATCATCATAACGGCGCTCGTAGAAGCGGTTGCAACGCAGACGGCGGCGGTTACGGTGGAGCGGACGATTCCAGATATGGAGTTTATCACAGAAAGCGAAAACAGGCTGTGGGGGTGCAATAGCGATAAGCACGAGATTTACGCCTGCAAGTTGGGCGACCCGACGAACTGGAAGAGTTTCATCGGTACATCGGTGGATAGCTACGCGGTGACGGTGGGAACGACCGGCAACTTTACCGGCGCGTGCACGCATCTCGGGTATGTCCTCTTCTTTAAAGAAGATGTGATACACAAGATTTATGGCAACCGGCCCTCGAATTACCAAATCACGAACGTCAATGCGCGTGGTGTGCAGTCGGGCAGCGACAGAAGCGTTGTCGCCGTAAACGAGACGCTTTTTTACAAATCGAAGCACGATGTATGCGCGTATGGGGCTGCGCTGCCGGACAGTGTTTCAAATGCACTGGGGCAGGTAGGATATCATAACGCTGCCGCCGGGGCATGTGGGGCGCGCTATTTCATAAGCATGGCGGACGCAAGCGGAAGATATAGCCTTTTTGTGTACGATACAAATTACGGCACATGGCACAAGGAAGACGATGTGCAGGTGAAGCATTTTGCCCAGCTAGGAAGCGATTTGTATTTTATAAACGAAGCGGACGGATACCTCTACTCCGTAAACGGGAACATAACTGATTACGCGGATGGGAACGCGCGGCTTGAGGCGGGATATGACTGGTACGCTGAAACGGGTGATATCGGCATGGAAAGCCCGGATCAGAAATATATCTCCAAACTGACGATGCGCGTGGAGGTGGACGATAAGGCGCTGGTGCGTATTCAGGTGAAATATGACCGCCGGGGCGATTGGGAAGAGATATACCGTTTAAATGTGGCAAGCAAGCGGTCGTTCAGCGTTCCGTTTATTCCGAGGCGGTGTGATACGATGCGGCTGCGGTTTTGGGGTGAGGGTGATTTCCGCCTGTATTCTATCACGAAAACAACAGAGCAAGGGAGTGACGTGTGATGATCGACCTGCCGAGTTTCACAGATAAAACGCTTGACGACAAAAAAGAGCGCAAAGCCATAAAGGAATATCTTTACCAGCTTACGGAACAGCTTCGCTATACGTTGAACAATCTGGGCGAAGAGAACTTTACGCAGGAATTTGTGAACACGGTGCTGCGCGGAGAAAACGGGGCATCGGCTGAAATGCAGCTAACGCTCGATGGGTTTAGGGTAGCCATTGCAAATGCCCAAAGTAATATAGCAACACTTGAAATAACGGCTGATGGTATAAACACGCGCGTTACGAATGAGGTGGCGGGCCTCAATTCAACCATAACACAAACTGCCGGGGGGTTAAGTGTCCGCATAGGAAATCTTGACGACCCGGATACGGGGCGGGTAACAACGGCGGAGAATGACATTACAAGCCTTGAACTTACAACCGCGGGGCTTGCGGTTGCAACGGCAAATAACAAACTTACGTTTACGGCTGATGGGCTTAGTATATACAATGGCGGATTCTCAATTTACAATAACTCGAACCAAAAAGTATGCTATATCGACACAAATGGCACACTGCAATTAAACGGCGATATTACATCGAGCGGTGGAAATATCGGGGGATGGAGTTTATCCGCCGCAGGGCTTACCGGCAGCGCAGGGTACATGCGGCCTGACGGGTATGCCAGATTCGGGAATCTATATATACATCCGCAAGGGGTTACGTTTGGCGCGCAAGCAGAAATTGACGCCGTATGGTCGCTTCAATCTGACGAGACACTGACTAATCTTGCTATTTCTTCAAACGGATGGATAACATTGAACGGAAAATCTGTTGTAACAAGCGCCGGCGTGGGAGACAGGCCGATAGAGGTAGACGCTGGCGCGGCGGCAGTATCCGGCGCGATAAATTCACAGACGTGGGTTTCGTTTAACAAGACGTTTAATGCTGTACCGCGCGTCGTAACCAACGCTGTGACGGGGAATATTGCGGGGGCAATCACGGCTAAAATAAAGAGTGTAGACACCACGGGGTTTTACGCTACCATCGGCGGCAGCAACGATACGTTTACGGTGCATTGGATCGCGGTTAGCGCATAGCGGAGGGAAATGAATAATGGAAGATAAAGCAATTGCAAACGGGTTGGCACAGATCAACGGGCTTTTGCAGAACGTGCATGTGCGCGGCGAGCAGGATATTGGGTATATGCTGGCGGCTATGCAGGGAATTAAAGGGCTGATTAATGCACTGCTAAAGCAAAAAAACACGGAACAGCCGGAAGAATAGGAGGGTCATTATGACATACACAACCGTTAGAAATGGGTCGCGTGGCGGCGACGTATCAACGTTACAGCAGCTTTTAAACGAAAAAGGCGGGTACAACCTTGCCGTCGATGGGATATTTGGCAATAAGACACTGGCGGCGGTGCAGGACTATCAGGGGAAAAATAATCTTACCGTGGATGGAATTGTGGGAACCAATACATGGGGATCGCTGACAGGCGGCGGCACGGCACCCGGCGGCGGGAGTGCTTCCGGCAAAACCACCGCTGAATTTCTTGCTGACTACGAAGGGAACAGGCCGGAATATGCCCCGTCGCAGGCGGTGCAGGATGCGCTGGCGCAATTGCAGGGCATTGAGAGCAATAAACCGGGCGAATACACAAGCAAATATGCGGAACAGATCGATTCCCTTTTGAACAATATTTTGAACAGGGAAGATTTTTCGTATGATTTTAACGCCGATCCGCTGTATCAGCAATACAAGGACAACTACACCCAGCAGGGCAAAATGGCAATGATGGACACGATGGGGCAAGCGGCGGCGCTTACGGGCGGATACGGCAACAGCTACGCGCAGGCGGTGGGCCAGCAGGCGTATCAAGGGCATTTGAGCCAACTGAACAATGTGATCCCGGAGTTACAGGCAGCGGCTTACAATATGTACCGTGACGAAGGTACGGATATGCTGAACAATATAGGCCTGCTTACCGGGCTGGATGAAACGGACTACGGACGCCACCGCGATACAGTGGGCGACTGGAAGGACGAGCTGGCGTATTATTACACGAAACACGGCGACATGAGCGCTACGGACTACAACAAATACTTAAACGACGCGGCGGCATGGGAAAATGACCGTGATTACTATTATAAGAAAACACAAGACGAGCAGGCACAGTCCAACTGGCGTGAGGAGCTTAATTTTGCCCAGCAGCAAGCGGCGAGGGGCAGTAGCAGCGGGGGGTCTGGTGGAAGTTCTGGCGGGGGCAACAGCAAGTCGCCGGGAAGCAACAGCAGCGAAACATATACGCTCAGAAAGAGTAGCGGCAGGGGCGAGACGATATATCAAGTGATCGATGCAAACGGTAAACAGGTCTATACTTCCAATAGTTATTCAGACATTCAGAAAAAATATCCGGGGGCAATGTAATGGCGCAAATATGGAATAAGACAAAACAACGGTGGGAAGAGGAAAATGCGGGAACTGTAAGCAGCATTTCCGCATACGGTACATTCAATCTCGGTGAGTACAACGCGCTATATAACCAAAGGATGGAAGAATCTGAAAAAGAATGGTACGTAAAAGGCAGGCAAACGAGAGTGATGAATGCCCTTAACGACGCTGCCGATATGCTGCAAAACGGCTTCACTGATTATGATTCATGGCGTAAAAACCAAGAGGTTTACAGGGAGCGCTTAAAGCAGAGCGACCAGCTAACGAATGAACTACAGGATTATATTGACGAGAACAGTGATTATTATACGCCCGAAGGTTTGAAGACATTCGAAGAATATCTTGCCGCATATGCCGAGGACAAGGACGCAATCACCAAGGCGCATGACGAGCTTTTAGCGTCTGATTACTACAAAAAGAACAGTGAAATATACGATGCGCTCCTTTTGGACAACCCGGAGTATGATTCGCTGACACAGGCGGCACAAAACAAGGCTTATACCGATAAAGCCGTGGAGCTTACGCAAGAGCGGGTTGACGAGGCGGAGAAAAACAGAAACTGGGCTACAAAGCTGGCAAATAGCCCGATCGGGCAAAACGCGGCTGCCCTTCTGGATACTCTTGGCGTGGTGTCAATTGATGATTTATATAAAAAAGTGAATGAGGACGAGAACGAGGCCGCATATAAAGCCGCCACCGCTGAATTGATGGCGCTACGGGAACAGCAAAAAATTACTGATGTGCGGGCGGTTACCGCCGAGGCAAAGGCGGATAGTAATTTTCAGGCAAGTACGGGGGGTAACGCGGAGCAAATGCTTGCGGCACAAAATGAAATATTCCTCAAATGGGGCGGCGCGGCGGATAAAAACCTGTATGCTGATTACGCGTATATGACGCCGCACGAAAGCAAAGTTTATGATACTTTTGCCGAAAGCGACCCACAAAAATCCAACCAATACCTTACCGCTATAAAGCCGTTCACGGCGTCGCGCGCTACAAACGCTGTTGTCGATCTTATCCAGCAGGCTACGGAGGAACATCCCGTCGCGATGAGCTTGCTTTCACCTGCCTTTACATTGGGCGAGGGCACCGAATACGTAGGATCGCTCATTACTAAGGTTGCCGATGGCGAGCTGAATTCCGGCAGTTATCGCGCTTCTGCCATAAAAAATACAATTCGCGAAGAAACCAGAAGCCAGATCAATAGCGAGTTTGGGAAAAAAGTCTACGACATAGGCATGAGTATTGCGGATTCCACTGCGTCTTTGATTATGGGTGGCGGCGTACCAGCCATATCATTGGTAATTATGGGTACAAGCGCGGCGTCGCAGACGGCACAGGACGTAAAGGCGCGGGGTGGAACGGACGAACAGGCGCTTGGGATGGGTGCTATTGCCGGTATAATTGAAGTGATTACCGAAAAAATACCTTTGGATAATCTATTTAAGGCAGCCAAGGGCGGCGGTAAAAAGGCTATCCTTAATATTCTAAAACAAAGCGGCATCGAAGCAACGGAAGAAATGGTTTCGGAGATCGCGGGTGTGATCGCGGACGATTTGGTAATGGGCAATCTCTCCAATTACAACTTAAAGATAAACGAGCTCACAGCAAACGGTATGAGCTATGGGGATGCGATGCGGCAGGCTAATAACGAGTTCACGCAACAAGTGATCGACGCCGGCATTGGCGGTGCTGTGTCCGGCGCAGGTTTCGGCATGGTTGGCAGCGCGACAGGAAGCGTGCGCCTTGCGGCGGCGGGTAAGGCGATCATAAAAGGCGGCACTGTTGACCTGCTTGTTGGCAAGGCCCTCGATCTGCCCTTGGAAACGGCAGCGCACCAATTGGCGCAAAGCCTAGTTGATGGAACGACCAAACAAACGAACAGCAACATTGGGCAACTGCTATATGAGTATAATCAGCAGATAAAGACGGACAGTTCAAAGGATAATGCGGCTCCCGACACCGCGCAGGACGCATTGGAACAGGTTGACCCGGCGGCAGAAGGGGTTGACCCCGGCCTTGATCTGGCGGCACGCCAGCTTGCGGGAGAGGTTTCGACCGGCGAGGTGGCACAAGATACCCCGCGTACACCGCAAGCGCGGAATATGGGTGTTGCAACGCCGCAGGAGGGCGTGGAATCGGAGAACTTCATAAATACGACCGGTACAGCCACACCGATTACGCACAGCGCCCATTTATCGGAGAGCAGCGAGAAGGGTTCTTTTGATATTACGGGTATATCCTCCGTGCAAAACGGAAAGATGTATTTGCAGACCAACGACGAGGGCACGGTTGCGCTGGATGATATTGAGTTTTCCAACGCGTTGACCGATATCCTGTATTCGGCAGCGGCGGCATATGACACAGACGCGGCGAAGACGTTTGTAACCGGTTTTGAGGGCGGCACATCGGAGGATTTTGCGCGGTATAGCAGTGGATTTAGTGCCGTATATAAATCGGCAAAGGTGGGGCTGCGTTTAGAAAACATCATACAGCGCTATCCGTTTGTCGCTGGGCAGCTATCCCCGCGTATGCAGCAGTTGGCGTATGACGCCGGGAGGAACGCGAAGAATTTGGCCGCTACGCCTTCGGTTCAGGCGGCGGGTGCGCAGGCGGATACGACAATACCGGGCGCGGCACAGGCGCAGGATGCGATGATAGCAGAACAGGAAAGCACGCAATCTGCGGCCCCGGCGGAAACCACCGCCGAAAACACGCCAAACACTGATGCAGAGCGGGAAACAGCCCCGCAGGAAACCTCCGAACAGGCGAAAAAGAAACCCGGCGTAACCCGCAAGGATACCAAGCAGAACCTAAGCGAGGCACAGCGGCGGCAGCTACAGGTGCTTGATGTCATCGGGAGAAAGTACGGTATATCGATTGAAACTGTGGACAGTATCCCGTTGTCTAACAGTGAAGAATCGACTGCCGCAAGTGCCAAGTTTGCTATCAATGCTGATTTTCAAGCCGAGTATGACGCGTGGGATAAGAAAAGTACTGGTCGCATATTTACATTAGGCACAACTTCAAATGCGTTGCAGAGCATTGGTGTGAAAAATCATCTGATACAATGGGATGCGGGGAAAATCATTAAAATAAGAACTGATCATCCTGCAATGACCGACAGTGTTATTAAGCAGGTTCCCGATATATTGGAAAACCCGGTGATTGTGATGCAATCAAAGAATCCACAGCACAAAAGCAGGATCACGATATTTGGTGAAGTATTTGATGCAAATGGTGTGCCTGTGCTCGCGGTATTGGAGTTGCAACCCACCGGGAGAGATAATATGGCACTGGACTTGATAAAAGTTGCAAGCGCCTATGGGAAAGACACAAACCCGCAAGGGCTGATCAACAGTAGTAATATTTTATATGTTGACCCGGACATAAAAAGAACCAATACATGGCTACTGGGTACTAAGCTCCAATTGCCTTTCACCAGCAGTAACCAACTTGGTTCTAATAATAAAATAGCATATTCGGCAGAAAATGTCAATAGCGGAGCGGGCAGCATAAATGCTTCTTTTGACCCGCAAACAGGGCGGATTCAGATTGCTATGGACGCGACAGATGGGGCGTATCTGTATGTGGGAATGCACGAATTGGTGCACTACGTTAAAGAGTATAACGCTGATGGGTACGGGATGTTGGAAGACTTTGTATTGGACGCGCTGCGCGAAACAGGACAAGACGTGGACGCGCTGGTACAATATCAGATCGAGCTTGCCGCGAGGAACGGTATTGAGATGGACGAGGCCGGGGCGCGTGAAGAAGTGGTGGCGAACAGTGTACCCGCCGTCCTTTCGGATAAAGCGACGGTAAGAAAGCTGGTTGGGCTTGATAGGACGATTGCGCAGCAAGTAGCGGATTTCCTGCGTGAATTTGTCGAGACGTTGAAAAACATCATGTCCTCGTTGGCAAAGCAAAAAAGCTGGCAGCAGATGGAGGCACTGCAAGGCGATATAGATACATTGCAGGAAATCGCCGACCTGTTTTTGGTGGCGCTGGGGGATGCTGGGGCGACAAATTATCAGAAGGGGGATGCAACGGAAAGCGACGGACTTACACGATATTCAGCAAAGAACAGCAGTAATGATAGCATAAAAAAACAGCTTATTGCAAACTTAAGTGCCGTGAATGCACTTGAGCCGGTTGCTGATTTTTCAAACACTGGAATTGAAGGAATGAGTAAAGCGGAACAGGTCAAAGAAATTTCTGAGGAGTTTAAGAAGTTTGGGTATAGAATCGAACGAAAAGGCTTTGGAACCATCTTAATAGATGGAAAGCGGATAAACCACGGAATTAATTATGTAAACAACGATGCGGAATACGCTGCGTTCTTTGCTGTGCCGCGCGTACTGAAGCGTGGAGTCGAGATTTCCGAGCACGCCGACCACAAACGGCGTGGTTATAGTACATATACATTTGCAGCTCCTGTAATCATCAATGGTATGCCAGGTAATGTTGCTGTTGTTGTGCGTAAGACTGGCAATTATAAATATAATGTCCACAGAATTTTGACACCGGATGGAACGGCATTTGAATTAAATGGAATTAAAAAAACAGAGCCTACACCCGATGTCGGCAAGCTACCCAACGGTAACGGCATGACATCCATCAGCCCTGTTTCTAAACATAGAAATCAAGTGTCAACGCTTGCCGACAACGCAAGTGCCAGCTCACAGCGCCTCTCAACTTCTGTTGAGCAAAGTATACCACAAGATGGCAAAAAAAGCAAGTTCTCTCTCCGCGACACCCTTGCCGTTGATGCTCCCGCGTTTGCACGCTTTGAAGAAGCGGAAAGCATCATAGCAGAGCAGCGCAAAACCGTTTCCGCCAGCGCCGCGCGTGCCATTAGCACACAGACCGCAGACAGAATCGCCCGCAAGGTAATCAGCGACACACACAGCGATTATGACCCAAAGGTGCTATCAGAAAACCTTATAGAGATTATTACAAGGTTCGCGCAAAACCCCGATATTCCTGCGGATTATTTTATTGAAGCTGGCGCGTCGGCTATCAAACCTGTCCTCGCGGGGTCGCGGTCATTTGATCAATCCGCGTATGAGGCCGATGCGGGGATAAGAGACTATCTTAAAACGACAAGTATCGTTTTGAGCGACGTGCAACGGCAAGAGGTAGCGAACGACTTTGATAATTACCGAACGTACCGGCAATCGCTTTTCGGAAGTGTAAACCTCACGCGCGACGGCGTTGCGCTGGATGTGGCATGGCAGGAGCTTTCTTCCATGCGCCCCGATTTGTTCGACCCGCACACGAACGAGGGGGATATGCCCGCTATTTTGCACAATGTAGCTAAAAGCCTGAACAAGAGCGCGTATTACGCCAATGAATTTGGTTACGACCTTGACAGCGCGGCGGTCGATATGTTCTTGCAGGTGTATTCCGATTACGCAAACGCTTCCAGTATTAAGACGAGCCTCAATAAATCGCGTTCGGCTGCAAAGCAGGAGATGCAGAGCCGGTATGCCCAGCTTCGGAAAGGCGAGGTTGCAAGACGGCAGGAGCTTTCCAGAAGATATAACGCTGCGCCTGCCGCCGAGAAAAAAGCAATTCGGAAAGAATATATCCAGGTAGGCACAGATGATCATTTGGCGTTTTTGGAGCGGCAGGCACGGATTGCGGATTGGAAGGCGGTTGCGCAGAAAGAGAGCGCCGCCGTGCGAAAGTACAGGCCCTTAATCGAAAATGAGACAAAGAAGCTTATCAATTGGCTGAATAATCCGAGCAAAAAACATCATGTACCGGAGCAAATGCGCAAACCTGTAACGGAATTTGTTCAATCATTGGATTTTGCTCGGGAAGGCGCTCCGGTGGCGTCTGCAAATTGGGCGAATAAAATGCAGAAAATGAGCAATTTCATGGATAAGGCTAATAAGGCGGTGGATATGATTGGCGCACAGAATTTTAGCATCGACGAGGCGTTGATTACAGACTTCAATACGTTCATCGAGCACGCGAGAGAAACCGTCAGTCATGTCTACTATATGAACAGTACTCAACTTGAAGAACTGTACAGAATTGTACGGGCTGTGAGCCACGCTATTACCGACGCGAATAAAATGCACAAGAATGCAAAATATGAGACCGTGAAAGAAGCGGGCGAGGTGGCTATACAGGAATTGGCAAGCAAGCGGCAAAGATACAAGGGGAAGGACATCCTCAAGCAGCTAATGCTTGTTGATACACTTGAACCGCGCACCTTTTTCAAAAGTTTGGAGAGTGTTGGGGAAACGATGTGGGCGGCATTGCGCGAAGGGTTTCGCGAAAAAATGAGAAGACTGTTCGCTGCGCAAGATTTTGTAGATGATACGTTCCAGCAGAAAAACATCAAAACAAAAACGATTCGTGCATGGAGTGGCCCGCGTGCGGAAATAAAGATTTTTGATGTGAAAAATGGGAGGTTACAACTTACCGACGCGCACATAATGTCATTGTATGCGTTGTCGCACCGGGAACAGGCGTATAAGCATATCACGGAAGGTGGGGTTCGGACAGGCGAATATACCGGGCGGCTTGACGGCAAAAAACATAAAGTGATTCAAGAAAAGCCCGTGACGCTGACAGATGCGGAGATTAAGATGATAATCGGAAACTTGACCGATGAACAGTTGTATGTTGCCGAACAATTCCAAGAATATCTTTCGACTGTGATTGCGAGATACGGCAATGAAGCTTCACTCGATTTGGAAGGGTACATGAAGTATCTGGAAGAAATTTACTGGATGATATCAAGCGACAGTGCATATATCAAAAAGGATCAGAAACCCGGTGATTCTCATGAGGCAATCAAAAATATAGGTGCTTCGAAGGCAACCGTAAAGGGCGCGAACAATCCAATAATGCTGAACGATTTCTTTGACGCGTTTGTGCGGCACATTAATGATATGACTTCTTATAGTACGCTTGCTGTTCCGATTGCTGACGCGTTTAAATGGTTCAATTATAAGAACGCAAACAATGATAGCGTTCAAAATGCAATAAAGCGCGTATACGGGCAACCCGGCATCGATTATTTTGTGAAATTTATGGATGATTTGAACGGGTTACAGAGCCGCAACACCGGATTAGAGGGGATGGGGCTCATTAACGCGATTATCCGAAAAGCAAAAACCGCGGCTGTTGGTTTTAATCCGCGAACATGGATACAGCAGCCCATGTCATATTTTCGCGCCGCCAATATGATAAGCCCTAAATATTTGGTGAAATTTTGGAACAGCCCGAAAAACATAGCAGAAATGAAAAAATATTCGCCTATTGCTCGCTGGAAAAGCGCCGGTTTTTATGATACAAACGTCGGGCCGACGCTTCGTAACGTCCTAATTGGTGATATGAGCAGGATCGAAAATGCACGCGATAGGTCATTGTGGATGGCGGGAAAGATGGATGAAATCACATGGGGTTCAATATGGGCGGCAATTAAAAGAGAAATTCGGGCAACGCGCCCCGACCTAAAGTCTGGAACGCAAGAGTTTTTCGAAGCGGTGGCGAAAAGATTTGAGGATGTTGTGGACGGTACACAGGTAGTGGACAGCGTATTCCACCGATCGCAAATAACCAGAAGCACGGACGGGCTTGCGCGAATGACCACGGCTTTTATGTCGGAGCCGCAGAAATCATTGAACATGCTGATAACAGCATTTAGCGATAATTACGAGCAAAAAACCAAAGCAAGTGCCAAACGGCTGGGGCGGGCTATTGTAGTGTTTGCCGTATCGGGCATCGCCACGGCTGCCGCCGCTTCTTTGCCGAGTGCATTTAGGGATGGCGACGAAGAAAAGACTTTCGGCGAAAAGTATCTGGCGGCATTCAAAGAAGACGTGTTTGGAAATTTGAATCCGCTGAATTTGTTCCCGTATATCAGAGATATATGGAGGAATGTTGAATCGGAGGTGTTTGGGAAATACCAAAATTCGGGGCGTATGGATATGGATGTTTTAAATAAAGCGATTGGATTACTGAGAGAATTAGGGCGAATAGCAAAAGGGGAAAGCAAATGGAGCGAATACAAAGTTGCGTACAGGATGCTGGACACGGCGGCAGATTTCACCGGGATACCACTTGATAATTTGATGCGCACATTTACTTCACTTGTTAATACAGTATCTCCCGGCACAATAGATATGAAATCTGATACCGCCACCAATCCAAAAGGCTATGGAACCATGTATGAGGCGTTAAAGGCGGGTGATAGGGATAAATATACCGCCACACTGGAAGACATGCGGGAAAAACTCGCCAAGAATATCCGAAATGAAATGGCCGAGGGTGGCAGACAGTACAGCGAGACGGAGATTGAGATTAAGGTTACAGATGCAATCGAGAAAGGAATTGCTGCTTACATGATGGAGAACGAGCCGTTGATTGATGAGGTTGCGCGATTGTTCCTGACTGGCGAACTTGTAGGGGAAAACAAAAAACGATACGACGCGATATATCAAACACTGCGAAACATGGGGGTTCCGCAAAACTCAAATATTTACGCCATGAACAGCCGTATCAATCTGATTAATAAAGGGGATGCGGTGGAAGAAGTCACGCCCGCCACCCCGCAGGAGTTTGAACGAACCGATCTTTACGAAAATATGTACCACGCCCTCACGATGGGGTACGAGGACGATTACGACGAATATCACGACATCGTTGCGGACATCATCCGCAGCGACTACGAGAAAAAAGTTGCGGACGGCGGCATACCCGAAGACGATGTGGAATTATACATCGAAAACACGATTGCGGAGGGTATGAGGGATTACCTGAAAAAGAATGACCCGCGTATCACGGAGATGGCGGAGGCTTACAACAAGGGAACCCGGCAGATTGAAAATATGGCGGTTTACCGGGAGATGAAAGCCGAAGGGTTTACCGAAGCTATGCTCAATGGGGCTGTAAAGGCGGCGGCCAACGCCTTGAACAAAAAAGATGTAAACGAAACCAAGAAGTACGACCCCGATTTATATGTTGAGTGGAGTATGTTCCCGGATGTTGGGGATGCTATGAAAGAAGCGGTGAAGCAATCGGTGGAAAAAGGCGATAATAGCTGGATGAACGATATTTACGATGAATTGGCTTACGATGGGCATACGCCGGAGGAAACGAAAGCAGAACGCCTATCGACGTACAAAACTGCCGTGCGGGCAAATCTATACGACTACCTTGACGCTGGAAATGACGCTAAGGTTGATCAGTATATCACGGCGTTACAGGAAATGATAGAGGAAGGCGAGGGTGACAGCGATATCTCCGGGCCGATGAAAACACATTACAAACCAATTTACCAGCAGGCGTATCTCGCGGGCAACACCGCCGAAATGCAACGGATAGAAAGTATGCTTCTTCGGCTTGGGCTTATGGGCAAGAAAGGCACTCCGCTGTTTGATGATACAACATTCGAGGAATGGCGCGAGAAAGCATAGCGTAGGGGTGAAAATAAAAAATACAGTTGCTATGATGGATTGAGAGGTGAACGATATGGCATATGTGAATTATCAGATGCGGCTTGATGTTTCAAAGCCGGGGAGCCAGGGAACAATCTATGTGAAAGAGGGAGATGTCGGTTCGCGGGAAATGACAATTTCCCTTGTCAACGTCGCGGAGCCGGTGACACTTAACGCCAGCACAATGACAGCGGCGGTTCACGCAATAAAGCCAGACAACACGATTATATATAACGACGGCGAGATAACCGGTAACACCATAAGAAGCACACTGACACAGCAGATGCTTGCGGTGGAAGGCATTGTAAAATGCGAGATCATTGTTTATAGCGCTGCCAACAAAGTTCTGCACAGCCCGTATTTTGAGGTTTACGTGAGCGATACGCTGAATATGGATTCTGCCGTGGAATCGTCCAATGAGTTCACCGCCTTAGTGCAAGCCATGACGGATGTTAAGAACCTCGAAAACGAGGTTGCAACAGCCGAGAACGACAGGGAAACGGCGGAGGGGAAACGTGTAGAGCTTTACACACAGGTAAAGGCAGAGTATGAGAGCGGCGCGTTCAAGGGAGAAAAGGGCGATACCGGCCCACAGGGCGAACAGGGGTCGCAGGGTATACAGGGGATTCAAGGGGAAACTGGTATACAGGGAGCGCAGGGCATTCAAGGCCCACAGGGCGATCACGGTGTGGGCGTTAGTTTGCAGGCGGGCGAGTACCGGGAACCGGGCAGCGGCAAAGACCTTCCCGACCTGCCTGCCATTGAAAGCACCGCCGAAGGCGCGGCATATGTCGTTGATGATGATGATATAGATGGACAATACGATTTGTATATCCACGGCGAGGGAGGAACAAGCTGGATCATAGTGGACAACTGGGGCGGCGTTCCCGGCACGCAGGGGCCGCAAGGCATACAAGGCCCGCAGGGCGAGCAGGGGCCAAAAGGCATTCAAGGAGAACCAGGGCCAAAAGGTGATCAGGGAATACAAGGCCAGCAGGGAGAGACGGGGCCGCAAGGGATACAGGGGGTACAGGGGCCAAAAGGTGACAAAGGCGACGGCACCGGGGATATGCTGCGGTCGGTATACGATACGAATTCAAACAATGTGGTTGACAAGGCGGAGCGGTTAAATACGGCGTGTAGCATAGCCCTAACAGGCGACGTGACGGGGAGCGGCAGCTTTGACGGGAGCGCGGATCTGTCAATTACTACATCCATTGGCGCGCTCAAAATCACGACGGCAGATATTGCCGCTAATGCCGTGACCAACGCAAAGATGGCGACCATGACCGCCAATACGATCAAAGGCAATGATGGTTCTTCGGCGCTGGCGCCGCAAGATCTAACGGCAACGGAAGTCGTAACGATGCTGAAATCCGCGCTTGTCAATACAATCTATCCTGTCGGCGCGATCTATATGAGCGTTGTGAATACCAGCCCGGCCACGTTGTTTGGCGGCACATGGGTGGCGTGGGGTACGGGGCGCGTACCGGTATAAACACAGGCGACACGAACTTTAGCACTGTAGAAAAAACAGGCGGCCATAGTGCTACCGAGCAGCATTTACATACTGTTGGTATGGCTACAGATCCTGGAATCGTTGGTGGTAATGTTACAATGGCCGAAATCACTACTGGAAATCCTCATACAGCATGGATAGGATCTGGTACTCCTTATGGCAAAGTAGGAGCAGGCGGCGGACAAACTTCAACGTTCGGAACAGGAAATGCCGGCAACCTTCAACCATACATCACATGCTATATGTGGAAACGCACAGCATGAAAAAATGGAGAAAAAGAAAATGACAGAAGTAAAAATCAATGAACTGTTTGTACCAAAAGGGACCAAGCGGCGGGGCGGGAAAAAGCTGAAAAAAGACAACGGCGTGTGCATCCACGAAGCGGGTACGCCGAACGCCCCGGCGGTGAACCTCGCCAGGGTGCAGGTGAACAGCCCTAATTCGGTCGTGAACGGCTGGCACTTTTCGGTGGACGACAAGGAGGCGTGGCAGTCGTTCCCGCTGGATGAAGTGGCCGAGCATTCCGGCAAGCGCGAGGGCAACGACACCACGGTGGCGATCGAGATCGCGGACAAAGTGACGGCGGGTGAGTATTGGCGGAAGGCCGTGGACAACGCGGCGTGGCTGGCGGCGTGGATTTTGAGGCAGAAGGGCCACACCAAAGCCGTGCACAAGCAAAACATCTGGCAGCACAATGACTGGAGCGGCAAGGACTGCCCGAGGCAGATACGCAAGGGCAACCCGGTGAACTGGGCGGCGTTTGTGGCGAAGGTCAACGAATATCTGGCGGCGATGCTTGCACCCGCGTCTGCACCCACACCTGCCCCCGCCCCACAACCGCAGCCGAATAAGGCGCTGGTGGAGGCGTTTGTGACGCGACTCTATGCGGCTTCGCTTGACCGCGCCCCCGACCCGGAGGGGTTCAAAGGCTGGGTAAACGCGCTGATGAACCGGGCGCTTGACCCGTGGCAAGTGGCGCGCGGCATCGTGCTGAGCGACGAAAGCATCGCCCAACGCGAGACGACCGAAGAATGGGTGAAGGAGCTGTACCGGGCATTGCTGGGGCGGGAACCGGATGTGGATGGCGAGCAAAACTGGTTGGCACGGTTGTACACTGACATGAGCCGGGTTGCGGTTGTGGACGGTATCCTCGGCAGCCCGGAGTTTAGCGGCGTCGCCGCGGCGATGGGGTTTTAAGGAGGAGGACGACATGGAAGAAAAAACGGTATTGGAACAGAACAGGGCAAAGTCGGTTACGTGGTGGGTTGGCATGGTTGACGCTGTGGTGACGGCGATCACAGGCGTGCTGATGGCGGCGGGGGCGGTATCCGTTGAGATTGGCGGGGCGGTCGTCGCGGGGTCGGCCATTGTGCTGGCTTACTGCAACGGCAACAACCCGAGTATACGGGGGAAATACTGATGGACAACGCAATCATCATCGCGCTTATCGCGGCGGTGCCGACGATTTTCAGCGTACTTGCCACGGCCAGCGTGACCCGGCACAGGATCAATGTGCTGGAGGACAAGATGAACGAGCATAACGCGTTTATGAAGCGGTTTGTGGTGATCGAGAGCAAGGTTTCCGGCATGGCGGAGTTTATAGACAAGCACGACTGTGATCACGAAGAGCTGATGGATCGGCTGACGCGGATCGAGGAGCGGGCGAAGAGTAACACGCACAGGCTGGATAAACAGGCGACGTAATACGAATCAAGGGCTTGAAATTACGAGCTTTGATATACGGAGACGCTTGCGATGTGGTCGTAAGAGACGATGATTTCGGGGAGCTTCAAATTGCCGTTCGCGACAACATTTTGCATCACAAGAAATTCGCCCTGAAAATCGAGAGAGGCGGGGCCGCGGCTTATGAGGCTGCCACCGGATGTAAACAAGTATACAAAGCATTTTTCCGGGTCGGGGCATTCCGCGGTCTCTCTTTGCACATAGTTTTGTACGAGTATTTTTTTCATTTCTGACGCTCCTGTAGAAGTGTTTTTGGTTTGCGGCAATGCTCTTTAGGTACAGTATAAAAAGGAAACTGCCGAAATGCAAGAAGTAGTTGCAAGAAAAAACGGTGGTATGTTAAAATGAATCTATGGAAGTAAAAACGATTATAGCTGGAGCGATTGTGACGGCCGGCCTTTTGTTCTTTGGGTTAATGATGTGGAAGAAGCCGGAGAAGGTAGCGGCCGGGCTGAAATATGACAAGCACACAAGGCATGTTTCACCCGAATCTTACGCACGCGTAAAGGCGGCGTATCTGCACCAGGTGCGCGCTGTGGGGCTGGGCCTTTTTATGGGCGGGTTCGCGTGCGCGGCGCTGTTTTTTGTTTGGGGGTTGCGCTGAGGCTGTGGCAACAACTGTGATTAATCGGATTAAGGAGGAGTGTAAAGAAGCGGTTTTCAGCCTGGCGATATAAGCCTGCGCTTGGATTTTGGAGAAGCTGAAGGGGTCGAGCTGGCCATGAAGTGGTGATAAGGCCGGAATATGGTTATGACAAAATAGATACGATGACGATCGCGGCGGTTTTGAGGATGCTCTCGAAACCGCCGTTTTCCAGTGAATAACAATTGTGCGTGCCACTATCTACACATCCGCGACTTCTATGCTCCCGTCTGTGCCAAAAATATCATAGCCTGCCTGCCGCATACGCGCGATGGCGTCCACCATGCCGTATGTGATGGCCTGCCCGGGTAAAATGACAGGGATACCGGGTGGGTATGCGCCTACACATACGGCGGATATTTCCCCCACCGCGCCTATCATCGGGATATTCCTGCGCGGGGCAAACGCGGCCTGCCTCATGGGAACAGCCAGCTTCGCCGCGTATATCCGGGAAAGCTCCTCATCCGGCTTTGTTCTTTTGATATGGTAGTTCGCGCCTTTTATTCTGGAAAGCACGCCGCGCAAACGGTCAAAATCTTCTTTGCCGTCCGCCACGGTACACAGCAGCAGTATGCTCGAGCTGTCCGCCGATTCAATGAAAATGCCCTGTTTTTGCAATGTTTTTGCCACGCCAAAGCCGCTTACGCCGCGGTCTGTCACATCGATCACCAGCTTTAATATGTCGCGGTCAAACGCGCCACTAAGAGGCGGCACATCTTTTGTGACCACGCGATAGCCGGAAATCGCCTCTATTTTGCGTATATTGTCCTCCACCAGCGCGACAGCCGCCCCGAGAGCGTTTTTCCCCTTTTCGCGCATATAGGCGAGCGCATAGTCGCAAGACGCGAGCAGTACATAGGAAGGACTGGTCGTTTGCAGCATGTTGAGCCGGGATTGCACCACGTTTGGCGTAAGGCGCGTTGTTTCGCCGATCGAAAGCGTGGCGCACTGGTTCATAGCGGGCAGTGTTTTATGCAGGCTGCAAACCCAAATATCGCACCCCGCCGCCGCGGGTGATACGGGCATCAGAGGCGAGAAATCAAACGCCGCCGCATGCGCCGCGTCGCAGATTACTTTTTTACCCGCGCTGTGCGCAATGGCGCATATTGCATTAAGGTCGCAGCACATCCCGTAATAGTTCGGGTAAGTGAGGTAAATGGCGCGTGCGTCCGGGTGCGCCTTTATGGCGTCGCGCACATCCTGCGGCGTGACCACGCCCGGCATTTCCGGGTGCCGGTTTTTCGGGCAGAGAAACACGGGCTGCGCATCCGCGAGTATCAGTCCATGCACGGCGGAAAGGTGCATATCACGCGCCACAATCACTTTGTCGCCCGGCGCAAGAACGGAAAGCATGGCCGCGTGAACGCCAGTTGAACTGCCGTTCACTAAAAACCAGCTCTGCCCCGCCCGGGTGAAATCGGCATGCAGCTTTTGGGAATCGCGGATCACGCCTTCGGGCATGTAGAGGTTGTCCGCCCCGGGCAGTTCGGTGATGTCAAACTCATGCGCTGTTTTTCCAAACGCGCCCGGCTTGCCCTTGTGCCCGGGCATACAAAAACGCACCCCGGATAGTGATATCTTTTGCAGCATATCCAGAATAGGCGTGTTCATACCAACCTTCCTTTCCTGGGGGGGGCGATATCCCTTAGATAATCGCTGATCAAAAATTTAAACAGCAGTCATTTTGGGCTTTCAGTCGTTACGCGCTGCTTTTCTCCGCGTTTTTTGTTCTGCGCCCCGTTGCTTTTGCAAGTGCGTCTATGTATTCCTGCGTTACCGTAAGAATAATAGTACAACCCGTACAATGTATGACAAACCACGAGTCTTTCTTTTTGAATGTGTATTTGAACCGCTTCTTTTCCCCGATCTTTTCTTCCATTTTTGTGTACGGCCCAAACGAGATAATCTCACGAAAGGGTACAAACAACACTTCTTTTTCCCGTTTCCCGATGCGCCTGCCAAATGTGATCCTGTCTTTTTCGATCAGGTAGATATATTCGATGATCCATTTTTTGAACATAAAATAGGTGCCAACAATAGCAATGCCATATAAAACAAATTGCAGCCAGTAAGCGTTGAGCCACACCTGCAACGCCCCCACAAGCATGACTACCACAAAAATGGCCGCCACCATGCCCAGCGTGATGAATATCCCGATGATATCCCCAATCTTCTTATGCTTCAGTTCCTCCGCGTACATAGCGCCCCCGCTCATGTCATAGTATTTTTTATTATCATAGCAGATTCATGCCTCACCCGCAAGACTGGCCGGTTTTTTTGGGGAGGGGCTGTTTGTATTGCCATAATGCTAATTCTATTTTAAACAGACAGCAAAAAGCGTGAAATTACAGAAATATCTCACAATTGTTTTTAGGTATTCCTTTGTGGTCACAAGGAGCCTGCGGCGCATTTATAGTATTCCGCCTACGGCGGCTTAGGGGCAAGCCCCTAAGAACCCCGAAGTAACGCCAAAGCTTCAGAGGAATGCCCTAATAAGGGAGTTTTTAGAACCATAGGTTCTAAACCGCCGGAGGCATTAAAATGCGCCGCAGGCTCCTTAGAAAAATACCCAAATGTAAGATATTTGCACAACAAAATGCGACCCCACTTTAATCATCGGTTACCTGACAATAAAGTCTGTACTGCCCGACGCGACATCATTTGTGCCACCAACAATATTAAAACTCGTACTGCACGCATGCCGGCCACGTTCCGGTTTTCCAAATTCTGACCGGGGATTGTTTTAAAAACCATATCTATTCAAAAATCCTCCTTTTTGTTGTATACTATAAAAGTAGAATGAAACAGGAAAGGGTACGCGATGGCACAGGGACTATTCATCACGTTCGAAGGGGTGGACGGCTGCGGCAAAAGCACGCAGATGAACTTTTTATCGGAATATCTGGAAAAAGGCGGCTACGAAATTTTATGTACGCGCGAGCCGGGTGGCTGCCCGATCGCCGAGCAGGTGCGCGATATTTTGCTGGATGTAGGCAACGGGGAAATGGCGGACAACACGGAGGCACTTTTGTACGCGGCGGCGCGCGCGCAGCACGTTGCGGAGGTTATCCGTCCGGCGGTGATGCAGGGAAAGATTGTGCTGTGTGACCGTTTTTTAGATTCTTCCCTCGCCTACCAGGGTGTGGGACGGGACCTCGGCGTGGAGCAAATGTTTAAAATAAACGAATTCGCCATAGACGGGCTGATGCCCAATTACACATTTTTTCTGGATTTTCCGCCGCATCTCGCCTTTGAACGCATGAGTAAAAAGCGGGTGCATGACCGGCTGGAAACACAGGACGAAGCGTTTTATAAGAAGCTGTATGACGGGTTTGTAATGCTCGCTGGCCGCTGGCCGCAGCGCATTATGCGCATTGACGCATCCGGCGATAAATTCCAGACAAAAGACATTTTGCGCGAAAAAATGGATGGGATATTGCGTAAGCATGGGCTTTGGCATGAATGATACGCTTAAATCGGCGCTTGCGACGGGAAAAATAGCGGGGGCGTACTTGATAGAAGGGGCGACGGAGGATGCTTGCCGGGCGGAATGCGATGCGTTTTTGCAGCGGCTTTTTTGCGTGGACGGCACGGGCTGCGGTGTTTGCGGCGGTTGCCAAAAATACCGGCGCGAAAACCACGCCGACCTGATGCTTGTGCAAACGGACGCAAAATCGATCAAAGTAGACGAAGTGCGCGGTATTCTGCCGTTTGCGGCGCGGAAGCCCTTTGAGGGGGGCTATAAGGCCGTCCTCATCCCGGAGGCGGATAAAATGACCGAGCAGGCGCAAAACGCGCTTTTAAAGGTATTGGAGGAACCGCCGCCAAAGACGGTATTTTTGCTGGGCGCGCGTAATGGCAAAAACCTGTTGCCTACCATCCGCTCGCGGTGTATAATCTTAAAGACGCAAAAATGCGCGGATGCCGAAAGCAAGCTGACAGATGAGTTTGCGCTGCCCACGCTTAGGGCAAAGGTATTGCTTGCCATATCGGAGGGCGATTATTACCTTGCCCGGCAGTATGCGCAGCACGGTTTTTTTGAGATGCGGGACGATATGATCCTTGCCGTCAGCCGTTTGCTCACGGCGGGGTCCATGGCGACGTCCGCCACGGAAAAGCTGTTTTTGAACCATGAACAGCAGCTTTATGAAGCGGTCGGTGTCGCGCTTATTTATTTACAGGATGTGCTTACACTGCGGCACACGGGCGACGCGTCGCTTGTAAAAAACAGCGATAAGCTGGTGGAGATCGAAAAGCACGCGCAGGCGCCGGATGTGATGCTGGTAAACATCGCGGAACATCTGGCCGGGTTTGCGGCGCGATGCGCGCAGTGCGCGGGGCTGAATAAAAAACTTGTTCTTACGGGAACGTTATTCGACATATTGGAGGTGCGGCTCAAAACGGCAAGCGCCGGCTGATGCCGGGTAGTTTTGGGCGTTGCGCGGAAAGGCATAGATACATGAAAACAATCATCGGCGTCCGGTTTGCCGAAGTGGGGAAAGTATATTACTTTGACCCGGGCGGGCTGGAGCTTCAGTCAGGGGATCATGTGATCGTGGAGACAGCGCGGGGCGTGGAATACGGCGAAGTGGCGCTGGGCCCCAAAAACGTTGAAAAATTCAATAAGCAACTGAAAAAAGTCATTCGCAAGGCGGATGAAAAAGACAGTAAAACACTGGAAAAGAATAAACAGAAGGAAAAAGATGCTTTCGTCACGGGCGAGGATAAGATACTAAAGCGAAACCTTCCCATGAAGCTCATCGATGTGGAATACACATTCGACGGCGGCAAGATCATCTTCTATTTTACCGCGGAAGGCCGTGTGGATTTCCGCGAACTGGTGAAGGACCTGGCGGCGGTGTTTAAAACGCGCATCGAGCTCAGGCAGATCGGCGTGCGGGATGAAGCTAAAAAAATCGGCGGGTTGGGGCCGTGTGGCAGACCAGCGTGCTGCGCCGCGTTTATGGGGGATTTCCAGCCTGTTTCCATCAAGATGGCAAAGGAACAAAACCTTTCGCTCTCGCCCACAAAAATCAGCGGGCTGTGCGGCAGGTTGATGTGCTGTCTCAATTACGAGCATGAGTATTACCATGATATGCGTAAAAAACTGCCCCGAAACGGCGTGAAAGTAAAGACGCCGGATGGAGAGGCGGAGGTGGCGGATACCAACGCGCTCACCCAAAAAGTAAAAGTAAGGGCCGAGCTTCCGGACGGTTCGTATGAAATGCGCACTTATCTGCTGAGCGAGATCAAAATCCCCGGCAAAAAAGCGGTGGCCGCGGCCGAAGAAGTAGCCATCGAGATCGACGATGAAATAAAATCTATACTCGACGAATAAAAGGTGTTGCAATTTATAGCGGGGATGGTAAAATAAACATAAAATTTGATATGGTTTTAGCGGGCAACGCTATACTATCAATAAAACCCAGGAGGTACAAACATGGCTTACAAAATTTCCGATGAATGCATTTCTTGCGGAGCCTGTTCCGCTGAATGCCCCACGGATTCCATTTCCGAAGGTGCGGACAAGTATGAGATCGACGGTGAATCCTGCATCGATTGCGGCGCTTGCGCGGAGGTATGCCCCACAGACGCGATTTCTGCCGGTTGAAAAAAAGGTAAAACAAGCAAGGCCCGCGTTCGCGCAGGCCTTTTGGTTTTTTATACAATTATTAGCATAGGGACAGGGCGCATGAAACTGTATGGGTTACTCAAGAAAGCGGGATTTGAACACGCCCCTGCGCTACCGATGAAATGGAAATATATTCCACCTCAGATAGTTATGACGCTGTCGCTGGGCGTCAAGGGGGGCAGGAAGATTCGGAATTTCTCCCTTAGCCCCCCTTGACAATCCCCCTTAACCCATTGAAACCGACTAAGGTCGGCGACCAGTAATCTGGGAATGCTTGCCGCTCAGCAATGCAGACCAGAATACAGAGGTAATAAGATGATTTCTTAGGGTTGTAAGGCATGGCATTTCACGGCTGTGTATGCTCTTGCCTTTGAGGGAGTTTTTAGAACCGTAGGTTCTAAACCGCCGGAGGCATATAATGCGCCGCAGGCTCCTTGACCCAATAGGAATACCCAAAAGTAAACGCAAGATATTTGCACAGTATAAATATGGGTTCATATTTGGACGGACATGCTCGGAGGCCAGGGATACGAATCCTTTTTAATCAGCGCCTATCTGGAACGGAGAACAACAAGCCTGCGTCACCTCACCGCATCAATTCCCATATATCCATGATTGTGCCGCTGGGTATAATCTTTGAAAAGAAGAAATGCGCCTTGTTTAAAAGCCCGGGTACGCACAGGCCGCGGCGCTTTTTTATAGCCCGCATCGCACACTTTACCACAAATTCCGGCGTGGTCATGAACGGCATTTTGTGTACGGTGTTTTTGTCCGCGCCTTGCTGCGCGATATCCAGAAATTCCGTTTTAGTCCACCCGGGGCAAAGCGCTGTCACACAAATACCGCGTTCCGCAAGCTCGCGTGAAAGTGCGCGGGCATAGCTCAAAACGAAAACCTTACTGGCCGCATACACGTTCATGCCCGGAAGCGGCTGAAAAGCCGCGGTGGAAGCCACCTGCACAATAGACGCGCCCTCGTGCATAAAAGGGACGGCAAGCTCGGTGACAGCGACAAGCGCGCGCACGTTCAGGTCTATCATGGCAAGGTTGCCCGCCTGCCCAAACGGGCCGAGCTTCGCGAAACCGGCGCAGTTTACCAGCACGGATAGATCCGCGCCGTCATTTTTTAGTTTTTCACCTAGTTTTTCAATAGAAGAAGGAAGGGAAAGGTCAAAACAAAGCGGCACGCAAGGCACTTCCACCTGCTGTTGTAACTCTTGCAGGCGTTCCGCCCTGCGCGCCACAACATAGATGAGATCCACGTTTTTTGCCAGCGCAAACACAAATTCACGCCCAATGCCGGATGAGGCGCCCGTTACCAAGGCGCTTTTCATGGCAAGAGGGTCACGCCTGCACAATGACGCCCTCGCGGTATGCGGGCACCACGTCGAACATGTCTTCGCGGGCGCAATATTCAAGGTCGTCGTACAGCTTCAGTTGTTTTAAATATTCAAACTGCGCGCAGCCTGCCAGCGCGGCGTTGATATCCTGCGCCGCTTCGCGGTACATGCGCAACGCTACCTTGCACAAATCATCTGTTTCAAGCGTTTCATCCAGCTTTAAAAGCCGGTCTGCGACACACCCCAAGGCCATAACGTCATCTGTGGAAAAATGCCCGTTTGTACCGGCGCACACAAGAACGATGTCCCGCCCCGTCTCATACGCTTTTTCAGCGGCGGCAGCGGCGTTTATGAACGAAGCAATAAACACATCCTCGGCCTGCACGAGGGCTTTTACGGCGACAGAGCCGTTCGTAGTCGCGTAAATGAGTATTTTTTCCTCCACAACTTCCTGCGTATATTCCAGAGGCGAATTTCCAAGGTCAAACCCACCCACTTTCTGCGCGTCTATCTCGCCGCAAAGAAGCAAGCTGCCTTCCGCGATTTTGTGGATAGCGGCAGCCTCGCTCACTTCGCTGGTAGGCACAATACGGTCGCACCTGTTTGCGATCGCCGTTATAATGGTGGCGGAAGCGCGCAGCGCGTCTATCATAACGGCAGTTTTATCTACAAGCAACCGCCCGCTCACATCGGTATGCGCCGCATATGTTGTAACTTTCATAAACACCTCTACTCATCTTTTCTGTTTATACGTATAGCCGCTTTTCTCCCATTATAAACAGCGATGGGCAAAAAGTAAACTATTTTCCCTTTTGTGGGAGTGATTATGCAAAAAAGGAATTCCGGAACAATAAAGAGAATTGTTTGAAAAAAGGTATTCCAATCGGCAAAAATCGTGGTATAATAGTCCACGTCAGTGGTATAATAATCCACATTATATGAATATAGCGAACTTGGTTGTTTTTACCAAAAGGCTTTAAAGGCGGTGAGAAGGCGAAAGAACAGAGGAAACAAAATGGGCTAAAATGGATACATGTATTTTTTTTGAATGAAACATGAATATTTTGTTATTTTGTTGATTTTTGTTCTTCTTTACATATAATAGAAACAAGAGTGATAAACTCAAAATTTGCTTACACTATTTTTTATTGATGGGAGGCCTGTTATGAAGTCTACAGGAATTGTACGTCCGCTTGATACGCTCGGAAGGGTTGTTTTGCCCATAGAGCTCAGGCGTGTGTTGGGGCTCGGTCCAAAGGATCCGGTGGAGATCTATGTGGATGGTGACTACATATTGCTGAAAAAGTACCAGCCGTCTTGTATCTTCTGCGAGAGCATGGAAGATATCACGACTTACAAGGGTAAAAATGTATGCGCTTCTTGCATTGACATGCTTGGAAAATGATCCGCGCAAAAGCAGTATGGGACGAACAAACGCTCACAGGGTAAGGGCCAATCGGTACACCTTATTCCGGGGGCAGGAAAACAGGGCGGTGACTTCGGTCACTGCCTGTTTTTTTGCCATGCCGCTTGAAACGCGCGCGCGGAGGGCACCAAGGATCTCTTCTTCCGTCGCGCCCGCGGCCTGCGCTTTGCCCACGACGACCACAAACTCGCCTTTAATTTTATCGCGGGCGGAGAAAATTTTGTGCGCTTCGCCCGCGCTTTCCCGCACAGTTTCTTCATATAGTTTGGTCAGCTCGCGCGAGATGGAAACGGGCGCATCTTCCCCGAAAACCGCGCAGATATCTTCCAGCGCGGCCACAATGCGGTTGGGGCTTTCATACAGCACGATGGGTACGCCCGTATCGCGCAGCCGCGCAAGCTCTTTTTGCCGCGCCGCGGCTTTTGGGGGCAAAAACCCGGCAAACAGGAATTCGCGCAGGTCTATGCCGCTAAGCGTTGCCGCCGCGATGGCGGCGCACGGGCCGGGCAGGCACTCCACCGCGATATCGCGCTCCACACACCGCTTAACCAAAATATAGCCCGGATCGGAAATGAGCGGGGTGCCCGCGTCCGAACAAAGCGCGACTCTTGCCCCGTCCGAAAGCAGCGCCAGTAGTTGTTCCAGTTTCTTTTCGTCGCTATATTCGTGAAAGCTCAGCGTCCGCGCCTTGATTTCGTAATGGTTCAATAATTTTTGGGTGTGCCGCGTATCCTCCGCCGCGATAAAATCCGCCTCGCGCAATATGTCGAGCGCGCGCAGCGTGATATCTTTCAGGTTACCTATGGGTGTGGACACGATATACAGTGTTCCCTGTGCCATTTGTTATGTTCCCTTTCGTTCGTAATACTACTCACAAGTTAAAAACTTGTGAAAACCGCGCAAACAAGGCGCGGAACCCGTCTCATGCCATCACAAACGCGCTTTGTGCGCTATAAAAAGTATACCACGCTTTTTAAATGTGATTGGTATAAATACGTTGCAGCTCGTCCGACGCCCCGCCGCCCTCGCCCGCCAGTACAAGCGGCGACATAAAGCGCAGGTGCTCCGCCGCGTCTTTTACGGCGCGGATGAGTACGTAGCGCGGTTCATCCCCCGCGTGGGGTAGCACGAAACGCAGCAGCTTTGGCTCAAGGCGGTGTGTTTTTAAGGTGGCAAAAAGCTCGGGCAGGCGGCCTGCCTTGTGGATCAGATAAAATTCCCCGCCTGTTTTCAGCAGCTTTGCCGCGCAGGCGCACACGCCGCCGAATGTGACCGCCACTTCTTTACGCGCAATCAGATGGCTTTCGGAAAGCCGCGCCGCGCCGTCGTTCGCTTTTTCATAGGGCGGGTTTGCGACCACTGTGTCATGCGCGTTCCCAAAGTATTGGCAGGCGTCTTTTATGTCGCCGCAAACGATTGTGATGCGTTCCGTAAGGCCGTTTTCCGTCACGCTGCGCGCCGCGAGCGCCGCGAGTTCGGGCTGTATTTCTATACCGCGGTAGCTTGCGTTCGGTTGCCTGCCATACAGCAAAAGCGGCAGGATGCCCGTGCCCGTGCCGAGGTCAACAACAGTGCGGCCGCTTTTTATGCGGGCGAAATCCGCCAGCAGCACGGCGTCTGTGCCAAAGCAAAATAAATCGGTGTCCTGTATGATTTTAAGGCCGTTTCGCTGCAGGTCGTCTATGCGTTCCATGGCAGGATTATACCATAAAAACGCCTGTTGTGAAAATGCTGGCTGTGGTAAAATTGGGAAAGAACCACATGTAGGGATGGTGTTATGCCAAAATGGGGCCGGTCTTGTTTATCATAAATATTTCATTTTGGGGTTCGGGTATTCCTCTTTGGTCAAGGAGCCTGCGGCGCATTTGAAGTATTCCGCCTTCGGCGGCTTAGGGGCAAGCCCCTAAGAACCCCAAAGCAACGCCAAAACTTTAGAGAAATGCCTTGCCTTAAACAAGGGAGTTTTTAGAACCGTAGGTTCTGAGCCGCCGGAGGCACTAAATCATCCCGTAGGGATACATTGACCTCAAAGGAATATCCAATAGAGAATGCAAGAAAAATGCGATATGCTTTTGCGGACTTGCGTCTGTCCCTTGCCGAGTAATACGAATTCCAACTGGGAAAATTTGAAAACGGTTTTCTATTCAGGAAAAGATTGTACAAACCAGTGATACAAGAACAGACAGCGGCAACACGCCCCTTCACACCCACCACTTGAAATAATGGGCAAAACAGGCTATACTAAGCACTGTATTCAACAGTGAAGAGGTAAATAAATGAACGAAAAATTCTATATCACCACCCCCATCTACTACCCGAGCGACAATCTGCACATAGGCCACGCGTATTGCACCACGGCGGCGGACGTCATTGCGCGCTTCAAAAGGCAGGCGGGCTACGACGTCATGTTTCTCACCGGTACGGACGAGCATGGGCAGAAGATAGAGGACATCGCCGGGAAGAAGGGCGTTGCCCCCAAAGAATATGTGGACGGCATCGTCGCGAATATCAAAGAGCTGTGGAAGCTGATGAAGATCACGAACGACGACTTTATCCGCACCACCGAGCCGCGCCACATAGAGAGTGTGCAGAAAATCTTCCTGAAGCTCTATGAGCAGGGTGATATCTATAAAGGAAGCTATGAAAGCTGGTATTGCACCCCGTGTGAATCCTTCTGGACGGATACGCAGGTGCAGGACGGTATGTGCCCCGATTGCGGCCGCCCGGTGCACCGCCTGCGCGAGGAATGCTATTTCTTCCGTACGTCCAAATACGCGGACAGGCTGATCACGTATATTGACACGCACCCGGAATTTATCCGGCCGGAGTCGCGCAAAAATGAGATGATGAATAATTTCCTGTTACCCGGGCTGGAAGATTTATGCGTTTCGCGCTCGTCCTTTACGTGGGGTATCCCAGTGCCGCTTCCCGGCGAAGAAAATAATGTCATTTATGTGTGGCTGGATGCGCTTTCCAACTACATTACCGCGCTCGGGTATCTTTCGGGCGACGACGGCAAATTCCGGGAATACTGGCCCGCGAATTTGCAGCTTGTGGGCAAGGAGATCGTGCGGTTCCACACCATCACATGGCCCATCATGCTGATGGCTTTGGGCCTGCCGCTGCCCGAACGGGTGTATGGCCACGGCTGGCTTACGCTGCAAGGCGGCAAGATGAGCAAATCCAAAGGCAATGTGGTGGACCCCGCCCTGCTGGCGGGGCGTTACGGCGTAGACGCGCTGCGCTATTTCCTGATGCGCGAAGCGCCGCTCGGCAGCGACCTTGTTTTTTCCAACGAGCTTCTTTTGTCCCGCATCAACGCCGACCTCGCGAACGACCTTGGCAACCTGCTTTCGCGCACCGTCGCCATGATAGAAAAATACTTCGGCGGCGTGATCCCGGAGGACGCGCTGCCCAACCCGGAGGAAGACGGCGCGCTTAAAGATATAGCGCTCCCCCTTGCCGCCGGGTTTGAGCGGAAGGTGGATGAGCTTAAGATCAGCGAGGGGCTGGAGGATGTGTGGGCGTATATCGGCGCGCTGAACAAATACATCGACACCACCATGCCGTGGGCGCTCGCAAAAGACGAGAGCAAAACAGACAGGCTCAAAAGCGTGCTGTACCATCTGGCGGAGGGGCTTCGCATCGTAAGCGTGCTCATAGAGTGCGTGATGCCGGTAAAAATGCGCGCGCAGCTCGGCATAGCGGATGAAGCGCTCACAAGCCTGGGTAGCGTCCGTTCGTATGGCGCGGCAATTGCCGGGCTGAAGGTGCAAAAAGGCGAAGCGGTGTTCCCGCGCCTCGATGTGGAGAAAGAACTGACAGAGCTGGAAAAGCTGCGCCCGCAAGAGAAACAGCCGCAGGAAAAACAACTGCCGCAAAATGCGGATGAACAAATCACGATAGATGAATTCAAGAAGGTAGTGCTGAAAACCGCGCTGGTGACGGCCTGCGAAAACCTGGAAGGGTCGGACAAGCTTTTAAAGCTCACGGTGAAAGTGGGGGATGCGTCGCGCACGATCGTCTCGGGTATCCGCGCAAGCTATACGGCGGAGGAAATGGTGGGCAAAACGGTCATCATCGCGGCAAACCTCAAACCGGCCAAACTCGCTTTCAGAGGGTATGATACTCGCGGTGGGCGGTGCGGACGATGTACGCCTGTTGACTGTGGACGCGCCCGACGGCTTGACCGTTTCGTGACGGGGAGGCGGGGATACTGCTATGTGCTATTTTGATACGCACGCGCACTTGCTGGATGAAAAATTCGACGGGGACAGGGATGAACTGATTTTATCGCTGCCGGGGAAGGGCGTGGGCTTCTTCACCGAATGCGCTTCGGATATGGAGACTGCTGCGCACGCTGTGACGTTGGCGCAAAAGTACCCTATGGCCTATGCCGCCGTGGGGGTGCACCCGCACAGCGCCGCCGAATGGGAGGAACGGGATTACCAAAAGCTTGCCGAACTGGCGCGGCAGGAAAAAGTGGTGGCTATCGGTGAGATCGGCCTCGACTACCACTACGATTTCAGCCCGCGCGACGTGCAGAAGGCGGTGTTTGCGCGGCAGATGGAGCTTGCGGGGGAAGCGGGCCTGCCTGTGGTCGTCCACAGCCGCGAGGCGACGCAAGACGTGCTCGCCATACTGCGCGCGTACCCTGCGGTTACGGGGGTGCTGCACAGCTTTTCGGGCAGTGTTGAAACGATGCGCGAGGTGCTGGAAATGGGCTACTATATCTCGCTTTCGGGCGTCGTCACATTCAAAAACGCGAAGAAAGCAGCGGAGGCGGCGGCTGCCGTGCCGCCCGATAAGCTGCTGATCGAAACGGACAGCCCGTATATGACGCCCGCGCCGCACCGCGGCAAGCGCAACGACCCGTCCTATGTGCAATATACCGCGCAAAAGATCGCGGAGATACGCGGCATGGAACTGGAAGAGCTTCGGAAGGTTACAACGGAAAACGCAAAGGCTTTTTTCCGTATTTCGCATTAAACAGGTTACAAGAAAAGAGGAGACGCTATGAAGACATACAAATGGGCTATTGTATCAACAGGGTATATCGCGCACCGTTTCGTGCAGGGGGCGCGGCTTTTGCCGCAGGCACAGATCGCGTGCGTTTGTTCGCGCACGATGGAAAACGCGGTGAAGTTTGCCGATGAATACGGCATCGGCGGCAGATACGACGACTACGAGGTGATGCTGAAACAGGAAAAGCCGGATATTGTCTATGTCGCCACACCCAACATCGCGCATTACGATTATGTGATGAAGGCGCTCGACTTGGGCGTGCATGTGCTTTGCGAAAAGCCCATGGCCGACCATATCCCGCAGCAGGACGAGATGTACAAGAAGGCAAAGGACGCCGGCCTTTTTTTGATGGAGGGCATGTGGACGCGTTGTTTCCCCGTGGTGCGCAAGGCGGCGGCGTGGCTGGCCGCGGGCGAGATCGGCAGGGTGCTGCGCGTGCGTTCAGAGTTTTGCTTCCAGCCGGAAGAGGGCAACTGGCAGGAATGGAAAGCGGAAGCGGCGCTGGGCGGGGGTGCGATACGCGACCTTGGCATCTACACGCTTGCTATGGCGTTTCTGGCGATCCCCGAAGCGCCCAAAACGATTACGTCCACGATCATCCCCCACAAGGGGGCGGATATGCGCAGCGAGCTGTTTTTGGAGTATGATGGCGGCAGGACGGCTTATTTGTGCAACGCGATGAATTCCACGTGCGACATGGAAACGACGATCACCGGCGAGTTGGGTTACATCAAGATCGGCCGCGCGTTTTTCATGCCGGATAGGGCGAGGCTGTTTAAGCCGGTCGCGGGCAACGCGATGGCGTATGAGCTTGCGGAAATGCTGGACGAGCCATACGAGGCGACGGGGTTTCAGTATGAGGCGGCGCATGTGATGGCGTGTATCGACGCGGGCAAGCTTACGAGCGATTGGTTTACGCCCAAAGAAAGCCGCGAGATTGGGCAGATCATAGACGATTACCGCAGGAAATGGGGCGTTCGCTATTCGACCGACCCGCAGAATTGGTGGAAAGACTGACCGATGGATACATGGGTCTATAAGCTGGACGGCGTAAATTACATCAACCTAACGAACAAATGCACTTGCGCCTGCACTTTTTGCCTGCGCGACCATATGGATGGCGTGGGCGGTTATGGCCTGTGGCTGGAAAAGGAGCCAACGGCGGAGCAGGTAATAACAATACTTGCAGGGGATCAAACGGACATCGTGTTTTGCGGCTATGGCGAGCCGACGGAAAAGCTGGAAGAGCTGCTATTAATCGCCCGTTTCGTCAAGGGATACGGCGGGCGGGTGCGGTTGGATACGAACGGGCACGGCAGCGCGATAAACGGGCGGGATATCGTGCCCGCGCTTGCGCCGCTTACAGATGAAATCTCCATCAGCTTAAACGCGCCTACTGCCGCGCGTTACGCGGAATTGACCCGCTGCCGCTTTCCAAACGGGTTTTCCCATATGCTGGATTTTGCCAAAAAATGCGTGCAATGCGGGATAGGCACCACGCTTTCGGTGGTGGATGTGCTTTCCGATGAGGAAATAGAAGCCTGCCGCGCCATAGCGGAGGGGCTGGGGGCAAGGCTGCGCGTGCGGCATTGTGTGTGACAGCGCGCCCCGGCGGGAGAAGCAATAGAAATAAAGAACCTTACGGCGGAAGAAGCGCCGCTTGTGCTTGGCCTCATGCAAGAGCTTGCGGCGTATCACAACAGCATAGAGTCGCCTTTTTCCGGTATCTATCCGCATATTTCGCCCGCGTGGAAAATCGAGCAGATGCGCGCGCGGCTTGGGGATGGGCGCGGGTTTCTTTGCGTTGCGGCGGAAGGCGGGGAGCTAATCGGTTTTGTGTACGCTTCCATTACAGAGCGTGTGGGCGAAGTCGCGATGCTGTACGTGAAAGAGAGCGCGCGCGGCAAACAGTACGGCGGCGCGCTGCTCCAAAAAGCGCTGTGTTTTTTTGATCGGAAGAAAGTGAACCTCATAGATATCCGCGTGCTCGACGGAAACCCTGCCGCTGCGTTCTACGAAAAATATGGCTTTAAAAAAAGGTCGGTTGTGCTGAGCAGGTTGGGCGGCGCAAGTTCTGAGTGAGCGAGCCGGATTGATTAACGGTTATTTGGGTAAGCGCTGATTATAGGGGGTTCGTATTCTTAATCTTTAAAAAAGCAGGCTTTGAAGCCGCGCCTGCGCTGTTGTTGAAATGGGGATATTTTCCACCGAGGATAGGTATGACGCTGCCGCTGGGCGTCAAGGGGGGCAGGGGGATTCGGAATTTCCACCCTTCGCCCCCCTTGACAATCCCCCTCTACCCCTTGAAACCGACTAAGGTCGGCGACCTTAGTTATCTGGGAAGATTTACGGTTCAGCAATGCAGACCAGAATACAGGATTAATGAGATAATTTTATAGGGTTGTAAGGCATGGCATTTCACGATTGCTCGTGCCTTTGCCTTTGAGGGAGTTTTTAGAACCGTAGGTTCTGAACCGCCGGAGGCATATAATGCACCGCAGGTTCCTTGACCCATGAGGAATACCCAAAAGCAAATGCAAGATATTTGCACATAAAACAGGTTCGTATTTGAGCGAACATACCTACCCGGGGCATAAACAAACCTTATTGAACTACCGTTCACAAAAAACAAAAAAAGACGCACGGCCCGCAGTAGAGCGGCCCTACAGCTCCTTTTGCAGCATAAGGATCTCTTCACCCTCCAATATGTCGCTCTGCATACTTTCCGCCGCCACAAACCCAAGCTGTTCGCGGTAGACTTTAAGCGCGCGGTAGTTGGTGGGGTCTACATTTACCTCCACCACACGGATACCGGCTGTTTTCATATCGGCAAAAGAGATGTTGAGAAGGGATGAGGCAAGCTGGGGCGTGCCCTGCGGATCCACAATATTGACGCTGTGCAAAAAGGCTTTGTCCGGGTCGTCAAAGTTACGCATAAAATAAACGTATCCGAGTACTTCGTCGTACTCCACGGCGACATATACACGCGCGTGGCGCAGCATGGCGATCAACTCGAAAATATCGAGCGCCTCGCCCTGGTAAGCTTGCGCTTCGATTTGTACAAGCTGTTCTACCAAGTCAAAATCACGTTCTTTTATTTGAAAATACTCAATCGCCATAATCACTATCCTCTCAACTATTCATTGAAATTATATCCCCTTGCAATGGAAAATGCAACGGTTCTTGCGCTTTATACCTCCAAAAAAAATTCCGGCCAACCCTGCGGTCAGCCGGAACTTTTCTGTTATTCTATCGTTCTATTACTTTTGTTGTTCTTTTTTGCGGCTGCGCCTTCTGGCTGTCACCGCTCCTGCAATGACCGCACCGGCCGCGGCGACCGCGAAGAAGTAAGGCCATATCGAGGCCGGGTCATCTGTGCGGACGATACGCACAGATACGCGAGGCTGCGGGGGGGTGGGAGTTGCCTGCGGCGGCG
>QMCD01000794.1_pt1 | contig 49462 bp, 43 predicted proteins | sample 1821841 | NCBI WGS metagenome assembly QMCD01 (sample SAMN01991225, study PRJNA193472) | Termite gut metagenome, whole genome shotgun sequencing project. | isolation source: worker | host: Macrotermes natalensis
CGGAGTGCTTTTGTTCCGGCTTTGATTATGCAGTTTTTTCGCGAGGCGGACAGCGGCTTATCTGCCAAATGGTTAATGAAATCATCGATGTCTTTTGCGGAAATGTCTCCTAAGGAACGCTTTTTAAAAAACGGTTCCCAGTGAAGCTCTATTGCTTGGTTTTGTTTTCTGCAATGCCGTTTGTGAATACCGTGATTTTTCCGCAGCTTCTCGCGAATATAGGGCGATTCATCCCAAGTCCAAAACATTTTTAAGTAAGTGATAAAATCTTCTGCTGCCGGAGTTTCTCGCATGATGAAACCCTGCATCCAGCCTAATCGCTTGAGTTCGGATAATAAGGTTTCGGCTTCGGTATTTGTTTTGATTTTCTTTGCAGTTTCTTTTACGGCAATGCTGTGAAAGTTGGGGCTTTTTTGCGGTACACCGTCTCGGAGCCATTCGTAGGCTACGGCGAATGCTTCTTCCTCGGTTTTCTTTTTGGTGGAAATGCCGGGCAGGAACTTTCCTTCCGCATTTTTGAAAGACACGAGAAAATAGGGGCGGTCAGCTCTTTTGTAGATAGAAAAAGGATAGGCGTTCATATCACTCACCTCAAAGACCGGCATTGAAAGTGTTTTTCTGCCACTTTTTGTGTCGGTCGGTTTAAGTATAGTGATACAAACGCCTTTCATCAGGTAGTTTGCTCGTTATTTCCTTGCCACGTAAGGATTTACGATTTCTTCCCCAGGGAGGATTTGAACCCCCACAAGCAGATCCAGAGTCTGCCGTGCTACCATTACACAACCGGGGAATGGAGGGTGATGCTCACCCATTTCCACTACAACAAAGAACTTCACCATTTGCGGTGAAGTTCTTCAAAAGTTTACAGAAAGAAAAATACCACAGCAATGAACAAAAAGTCAATCACTTAGAGATTATTCTCAGCAAAATTTGACCTCTGTTCCTGTTTCACCTATTCCGAATCATATTCTATGAGTGTGCGGACAGGAATATCTCCCAAAGCTTTCGAATAGTTCAGGAAAGGCAGCCCAACTACGCCAAAGATTTCCGGCACGACCGCGCCGCATTTAGTGATAAGTTCCCGTGCAGCGTTCAAGGTGCCTCCGGTAGCGATGAGATCATCTATCAACAAAATCTGCCCGCCCTTGGGGACATCGTCGGGCTGAATTTCAACTTCGGCTTTCCCATATTCAAGTGAATACGCTACCGACAAAGCTTTTCCGGGAATTTTTCCTTTTTTACGGACCGGAATTAGGGGGATTTGGAGCCGATCCGCCAAAGGGGCCGCAAAAAGGAAGCCTCTGGCTTCAATCGCCGCCGCCGCGTCAATTTTTTTATCCTGATACAATTCCACCATTGAATCAATACAAAACCTGAAAGCTTTAGGCGCGGCAACAAGGCTCAGGAGGTCATAAAATAAAATACCCGGTTTGGGGAAATCTGGAACCTTCCGGATGTAATCATCAAGGTTTAACTTTTCCATAAACGAATTGTATCAGAAAAGTATTTTTTTTCAAGTAGCCCGTTGAAAACCCAGCAATTTCTAGTTTACGATATTCTTGTAAAACAAAAAAAATTTTAGTTTCTCATGAAAGGTTCAAAACTATATACCGGTCGGTAAGTTAAACGATTAAATATGCCATAATATGGCATTTTGATACAGAAAAACGGATATTACCGACCGGTCGGTATATAAATAGCATTTCAGCCTTGAATCCGGGTTGATAAAACGATAATCAACAACCTCGCCGCAGAGCTATCGCTTGCATGGCAGACAGAGGGTATTAAACCCTCAACACGAATAAACCCCATTTTTACGATTAAATTTTGCTGAAACATGAGATTAATCATCAATTTTTCCTAAACTTTACATTGCTGCTCAAAACCAAATGATCTATGCGGCGTAAGCATTCTTTTACTGGGTTTCTTCAATTTCCTGAATCAGTTTACGAAAACGTTTCGGCAAAGGGGATGTAAAGGTTGCCCATAATCCATCCGGCGGAATGGTGATGGAAAGGCGTTTTGCGTGGAGCATCAAAGTAAGATCGTGAAACGAGGGATCGTTTCTGCCGTATAAAGGGTCGCCGAGGATCGGGTGGCCCAAATGTTTTAAATGGACCCTAAGCTGATGCGTCCTGCCGGTTTTCGGGCGCAGCAAAACAAGGGAATAGCCCTTCCATGTTTTTATCACTTTGTAAAAAGTGACGGCGTGTTTTCCTTTGCTTTCATGGACGCTAAACTTTTTTCTATCTTTTGGGTCCCTGGAAATGAACGTTTCAATTTTGCCTTTTTCGTCAGGAAGTGTGCCTTTAATCAAAGCCGCGTAGGTCTTACGCGTTTTCCGCTGTTTAAACTGCCGGGCAAGGTAAGCCAGCGCGTCATCATTATAAGCCGCGATAATAATTCCTGATGTGTCTTTATCCAAACGATGAACAATTCCCGGTCTCCGGCTTTTTTCCGGGGAATCTCCCGTCTCACCCTTTTGCAGGCGCCTGAAATAGAGGGCATTGGCCAACGTTCCCCGATAATTTCCGGCTCCGGGATGAACCACCATTCCCTGGGCTTTATCGATTACCACGACGTTTTCATTTTCAAAAATAATATTGAGCGGCAAATCTTCCGGTACAAGATCAGTCTCAATAACATCATCCCAATCCAGTTTGACGGTATCGCCGGGATTCACCGTTTTGGAAATTTTAACCGATTTCCCGTTGATCTCCGCTTTAAGGTTTCTGGATTTTATCTGGGAACGGTTGAGTAACGCAAGATATTCGGCTATGTATCGATCCAAACGCAATGCGGAGGGAATATGCTTGTCCACAATTCCGGAATACGAACTCATTGTTCCGGATTTCCTCCATTATCTTCTCCGGTGCCATTCCCGTTTTCCGGAGGATCATCAAGAGGTCTTCTTGTGATGATGGGATCTCCCGGCGGCAAGGCGGCGGCTTTTTTTGCTTCATTGGAACGTTTCACGCGGATAATAATATGATCCGCCACGGCTATAAGTATCGAAGCTCCAAGCGCGATTCCCAAGGTAATGAGCCGGTTATCCACCGACATTTCTACGGCTCCCGCTCCGCGTATGGGCCAAGGAGCATAGCGGGTATCCCAATTATGCGTTCCCCAAAGATAGGTATCCATCGCGATTGTGGAAAAAAACAAGGTAAAGGGCAGGGAGCCAAAGGTAATAATTTCAGCCCGTCTCACATCTTTTGCCCAAAGCGGAAATTCTTCCTCCGTAGGCTGAAGTGAAAATGATGAAATCTCGTTCACCGTCCGCGTAACAATGAGCGGTCGTTCAATTTGCTGGATATGAGGAAGCAGCTCCTGCGCGTGAAGCATACAGGGAAGAAAACATAAAAAAAATCCGGAAAGCAGAATTTTCATGGTCTTCGTTCTCCAAAAATCGCGGTTCCTATTCTTAAAAGCGTTGATCCTTCTTCAATGGCGATGTCAAAATCGCTGCTCATGCCCATAGAAAGGCAGGACCAGTCACAATCCGGAAAATGCTGCCGCGATTTTTCCCGCGCCTGCGCCAATGCCCTGAACGATTTCCGGATTAAGGTTTTATCACCGGTATAGGGCGCCATCGTCATAAGGCCTTCTATTTTTAACAGGGGAAATTGAAGAATCAGCTCGATTCCCCGGAAAAGCTCATCGATATTCGGGAAGCCGGTTTTTGATTCTTCACCAGTGTGCAGTTCCAAAAGCAGCCGTAATGGTTTTTCTCTTTCCGCGCTCGCTTTTCCCAATGCGTCGATTAACGATTCCCTGTCCACAGATTCAACACAGTCAAAAAGTGACGATGCCGCTTTCGCCTTGTTCCGCTGTAAGGCGCCGATTAAATGCAGTTCCGTTTCGGGGTGCGTCTTTATAAAAGCCGGAAATTTAGCGGCTGCTTCCTGAACCCGGTTTTCACCAAAAAGTCTCATTCCGCCGTTCCAGGCTTCTTCAATTTCCTCAACTGAATGAAACTTTGAGACTCCCATCAGTTTTATTTCATCAGGATTTCTGCCGCATTTGACGCAGCTTTGATATATCGTCTCTCTGATGTTTGCAATTGATTCACGAATTGACACGTAATTTCTCCAGGCTCCGGGCCAACGCGGTAAACTCATCCAGTGTCAGCTTTTCGGCCCGTTCCTTATATGGTATTCCGCAGGCATCCAACGCCGCCGCCGCTATGTCCCGAATCGAAGATTCCCGAATCGTAGATTCCCGAATCGTAGATTCGCGGTTTCGGGATACATTCATTATACCGGAAGATAGAAAAGTTTGCAGGTTATTTTGCACGGTTTTTCGTCTTGAAGAAAAAAGGCTTCTTACTAAAGGTATTTGTATAGAAGGATAATCAGCAAAATTCACATCTTGTTTGATATCCAAACGGACACCCTGGGAATCTACATGAGGCGGCGGATAAAAAGACGCTCCCCGCAATACCATAAGGGGCGTTACCGTATAAGCCATGCCGCACAAAACGGAAAATGATGAATAATCGCTTGAACCGGGTTTTGCCGCCATCCGCTCCGCGACTTCTTTCTGGACCGTAACGATAATACGGGAAAAAAAACATTTCTGTTCAATAAAATCGGCAAGAATTGACGCCCCGATATTGTAAGGCAGATTCCCAAGCAAAAACGGCGCGGCGGGCAATGCCGGTTTCCAGGTTTTAAAAACATCCCCGGGAATGATTTCGAGTTTTGCTTCGTTCTGAAATAAATCTTTGAGCGCTTCGATAAAGCCCTTGTCAATTTCAAAGGCTTTCACATAACAGCCCCGGTTCAGCAGAAGAGAGGTCATCGCTCCAAGCCCTGGACCGATTTCCCAAACGGCATCACCCGGAGCGGCATCCAACGAATCGATCAACGCTTTTCTCGCGTTGGGGTTTATCAAAAAATTCTGGCCGAATTTCTTCTGCATAGCCATATTCCGGGATGCTAAATATTTTTTCAAATCGGCCGGCGAATCATAATTAAGCAAAGGGAACAAAACGCGTCCTTATATTGCGAAGTATTTTATAAGCCAAAAAAAGGATGATGTACATCACTATGCAGATTATCACCAACAAAGCATGGTTTGTCAGCGATAATCCCGGTATTTTTCCGGCTTCCAAAACCATCAAGTCCAGAACAGTATACAAAAAATCCAAAACTTTTCCAATGAGCTTACCCGCGATGACATGTATAAAAGGAAGCGCTTGCAGGCCGAACCAGGCGATAGAAAGTATCATAAAAAGGGTTGAAACGGGAACGATGACTAAACCTGCGGCAATACCGATGGGCCGTATCATTCCGAAAAAGACGGCCGTTACCGGAATCGTTGCCAAAAACGCCGCAAGGGACGCGGCAAGCGGATTCGCCAGCATTTCGGGAAGCCAGCCTTTGAGAAATTCCAGGCATACCGGACCAAGGATTAAAATACCCGCCAACGCCAAATACGATAAGATACATGAAACGGTCATTGCCGAAGAAGGAAAGATAAGTGTCTGGATAATAAAAGCCGCCGACAAAAGCGAAATCATATTCCGCTTCCAGCCTTTTACCATTACGAAGGTTCCAAGCGTAGACATAATCGCCGCCCGCATGAGCGAAGCCTGGGCTCCAACCAGAAAAACGTATCCTATAATCAAGAACGCGCCCAAAACGGAGGCTTTCACCAGTCCCAGCGGCTTTTTCAGAATAAAAGCCGCGAGGGCGGAAATAATCCCCAGATGCATTCCAGAAAGGGCGAGTACGTGGGAACAGCCGGCTGCTTTGTAATGTTCGGCCATACCCGTATCCAGATAATCCCTGACGCCTAAAAGCAGCGCCAGGGCAAGGCCTCCCCAATGGCTGCCTTCAAAGGTATTGATAATAGTCCATCGAGTTCTGGTTCTGGCGGATTGAAGCCATGAAGAATCTTCATACACATGGATAGACCGGGCTCTGAAACGAGGGGTGTTGTATTGCGTTTTTCCTTCCTGGGGAATAAGAAAACTGCCGTCGATAAAAATTTTTGTCCCCCTGCCGCGGCTTTTTATCGAATCATATAATGCTTCCGGAAAAAATACCTGAATAAGGCCCGCCGCGCTTGCTTCGACACCTCCTTTTCCCCTGGAAGAAATCATGGAGAACGTAAAAGCGCCGCTGCCGCCGGCTAAAAGATGAGGATCGTCTACGAAGTATCCGCTTAACCCGGTTACTTTCTCAAAAGGAATACCCGCGGAAGGTTTTTTCATCTGCGTCGTGTACGCAGCGGTACCAAGCATTATACCGGTAAGCAGGAAAAAAAAGATGATTCTGAATTCTTCCAAGCGCCGGTCTCTATCCCGAAACGAAAAGATGAATTCCTTGAGGAAGACCATTCCGTTAACGGCGCACACCAGCACACCTGCCGCGAAAAACAAAGCGGGAACATAAACATTAATATTCAGATAGGAACTAACAAAATTAAAACTATAAAACCCGGATGCCGCCCCAAGCGCGGCCGAAAAGATAGGAACCTTTAAAGGGTTGTCTACCATTTAAGTTTAGCAAGCGCCTCCTTAGCCGCGTTCTGTATCGTTTCGGGGTATGACAAATAGCTCATATACAGCAAATAATCAAAGGAAATTTTGTCTCCCACATCTCCCAAAACTTGTATAATTGCCATAGTAATGTCTTCATCAAACTGACCGGTTCTTTCCATTTGCGAATTTAACAGCCCAAGGTACAAAGCCAAATTTTGCGCCGCCGCCGGACTTGCCATGACCCCAAGGCATTTTATCGCGTCAATAAGATATTCCTTTTCAGCCTTTCCTGTGGAATAATCTTCCTGAACCAAGTAAAAGTTTTTTATTGACAAATCAAGCGCCCTTATCCATTTCAAACCGGTAATCTGTCTGACCGCGGCATACCTCAATTCGGCCAAAACCGCTTCTCCCGCGGCAGTAAAAGACAAAGGTTCCAAAGTGATCGATAAGGCCGCTTCCGACAATTCGCCTAAATCATCGGGACTGAACTTTATCGTGTTAAGCGCGGCACGAAAGGCGGCCAATTTTTCTTGCGGGGGATTATTTTTTATCACTCCCATAAGGAAGGCTTTATAATCACCCTGCAGCAGGGACAGGGAATTGGCGGCTTCCCTTTTTATTTGGTCAGGATAATCGGTAATCATTGTGGCAAAGAGAACAGGAAACGATTGTTCGGCGCCCAATTCTCCCAACGCGGAAATACACGCGGACAATACCGGATATTCCGGCAGCGTTCCTGCAGCATGGAGATTGTTTTGTTCAAGGATATATTGATTGAGATTATCCACCACAACCGCGTTTCCCTTGCCTAATACGGCCAGTCCCTGTAAGGCTTCCACCCGCGTTACGGAATCTTTACAGCTGAGAAATATCTTCCAAAGCACATCCGTACCAGTTGTGTAGGCGCTTTCCCGAAGTCCGCGCGAGGCATTTACCGCGAGATTAACCATATCGGGGTCGTCTGACAGAAGCGCTTCATATTGAAGAACAAAATTCAAGGCGAATTCATATAAAGGCCCCATAAATTCCGATGCTTTTTCATCGGTAGCGGCATCGCGTAATAAGCCCGCTTTTGAAGCTAAATTCGATTTGACAAAATTCCGCTTATAGGAAGACAGAATAGCGTCATTGTTCTGGGCGGATAAGGCCCCTATGCCCATAACGCTTAAGAGTGTAAGGCAAAAAAGGATTTTCAATAGATTTTTTCTATGCATCTTGATCGTCTCCTATCCATTATAAGGCATTAGTATTGATTTCGCTTGTGTTTGTATCCTGATTTTCATCATCAAAATCGTCAAAAGAATCCAGATAATCGGTATTTTCCTGAACTCCGAACACTTCTCCTTGAATACGGTTCCTTACCGCTAAAGGCAAAGGATCGGCTTCGACATGCAGGATAGACTTATTTTCGTCTTCTTTATAATCGACCGATTTAACCGTTCCGTTTATGCTGATGGGAACTTCATCTAGAGAAAACTGTACCTTTAAACGGAATCCTGGTCTAGCCTGTCCGCCGATAATTATTGCGCAGCCGTCTTCCGATAAATCCGCGAGGATGCATTTTAACCCGGGACTATGTTCCGGCCCATTGTTTAACACTCCGTCTTTGGAAAGGTAGAGAAAAGCCGGTTTTTCCATTTTTGTCCGGATGGAATTCCGTCTCTGGGTACGGAAAAGATTATTGTTGTGGGAAATCTGGAGCGACGGAAAACCTTTAGAAAATACCTCGTCCAAAATCATGGAATCAAATACATAACCCGCGTCATCTTTGCGCCAAAAATATACCGAAGTTTTTATGCCGCTCCAATTAAACGATGAGGGAATAGTGTTTCCGGAAGGTTTTAAAACGGTCATGTATTGGTATGTATTTTTTATCACTTTGGAAGGAAAAGCCCCGACCCCTTTTGCCAGAATTCTGATAATCTGTCCTTCGTCTATGTTCCGCGAGGTGCTGATGCCTTTCTGGTATCTCGGTTTCTCAAATTCGATTTTTTTGCGGTATCCGTAGAGTTTTGCGATAAAATCCTGGGTACTTTGCTGCTTATCTTCCCCGGAAATTCTTGCATTGTTGACCAACATGCCGATACAACTGTCCAACTGACTTTGGGACCAGAAAAGCGCGGAAGGATCTTCAAGGTTGCTTTTTACTGCCAACTGCCGGAGTAATTCAATTTCCTTTAAACGGAACCCCGCGTCTTTTCCTTTGGCAAAAAACTGAATCCAGGAAGACTTTTTCCGCGTAGTATCTTTCGGCTTTTGAGAAATAGCCATAATCAAAAACAATATTCCGCATACTAATACAATGCTGAGCAGTATAGGTAAAAACACCGTTCCGGACCCTCCGCTTATCATAGATCCTTTTATCTATCTTAAGCTTATCGTGTTTTATTATATATCAATATCGGAAAAAAGCTAAGCCTTCCATCGAAAATGACCAAGAATTCAGCAGTTTTCCATAACTTGGGCATTCCGGGTGACAATCACTTCTTGCTGCGGGTGGAAAAAGGGTAAACACGGAAATACCGAACCCGATTCCGCCCGCAGTGCGGGAATTACAACAGTTCCGAAGCTATTTTCAGATTCGCTTCTTTGATGCCATCCGCAACGAGTTTTGAAACAGCGAGAGCCCCTTCCGCGTTCAGATGTGTGTCATCCACAGAACCGTCGATGCTTACCGCGTGAAACCGGGCGGTGTTCTGAGGACCTTCGGCGGCATAGAGCCGGTTTGTTTTCGCAGTCAGATCGATAAGAGGAACGCCGGTTTCCGCCGCAAGCTCACGAATAGCGTCATCGTAGATCCCGTGGGTGTCTTTGACGGTATTTCCGCTGAATTCCCTTCTTTCAATGGGTGTTACCAGGACGGGAATTGCGCCTTTGCTCTGGGCGAGCTTGATATAGCCCTCATACAGGAACCATTTGAACGATGCCTCCGTTTCTTTTGACTTTGAGGCGTCTGCATACCGGAGGATATCATCGGCTTTTTCATCATTATGACCAAACTGAATAAACAGATAGTCCCCTTTACCGATATCCCTGCTCAGGGCGGCGTAATTTGCCTCGGCGGTAAAACTGCGGGCACTGCGTCCGGACAAAGCGAGGTTGATGATCTCAATAGAACTTTCCGGCTTGAACCAATCACGCAGATGCATTCCCCAGCCGTTTCTGGGAACACTGTAACTGGGGTCGCTGGTATATATACAGACCGTTGAGTCTCCGGCAAGGAAAATCCTTCCCGAGGGAACAAAGCCTTCATAGTCAAAGGCAGCAGCGGGATACCGTGCGGGAAGGAGCTCTCCCGTTTGTCCGGCAGCCTGGGTTTCAATCCCCTCCGCAAATTTGCCGGAAAGCACTTCTATCTGAAACAGACGGATACCGCCGCCGCTTCCGGAAAGATACAGAGTTCCGGGACCGCCTTCGTATCTATAGGTTCCGAGGGAAACAGTCCACTTTACCGGTTCCGTAACAAAATCGAGAATCTTTCGCTTATCCGTACCGCTGAGAACAAGAGAGCGCTGGGAATCTGCATTGCTCGAATAATATACCTTGAGTACAGAGGGCCCCTCCACCGGAACGGCTATGTGAAGACTGTTTATCCCGGTGTTATTCATGAGTACCGACCCTGTCAGATCTATATCGGGAAAATCCTGCGGATTCGCGGGAGGCATCCCATTCACAGTATCGAATACAATCCTTTTACTCTCGCCGGCAAAGAAGGTAAGCCCCTCAACCTCAACCGTTGTATTCGACAGGGTTCCCAGACCTTCGGCAAAGGCTCCGCTGCGAAAATCAATAACTTTCATGACTCCCTCCTGTACCTCAATCCCTTCTGCGTTAGCGGCATTTCCGGTTTTATCAGTGGTTTTGCACCCGCAAAAAAACACCAAGCAGCAGATACAGATAAACATAGCAGACAAAACAATTCGTATTTTTTTCACAATAATTCTCCTCAAGCATATAATACAGGCACATTATTACAAAATTCCGCTGTCTTATGGGATTATCCAGCGGAATAGAAGATGCCGGCAGTTTCCGATTTAAAACGAAGCATCGATAACACATATATCGGTGTTTCTCTTGCTGTAATTTTATCAATTGTGATAGTATACGAAGCGATGAACGTACTGATTGAGCCGCTGATTATTTTTATGGTGCTTTATTTTCCGGGGCTCTGCTTTTCGCTTATGAATCTGTCCTGGGAAAGCGCTCCTGTATATTCTTTTAACGCTCAAGAGGAATTGTTTTGGATTATTACCCATAACATTCCGGCTCTTTGCCTTATTTGGTATTTTTTGTTGAAAGAGCCGCTTCGTTCCGTGTTGGGAAGATTAAAACCGGATAAAAAAGATTTTTTCCAGACGGTAAAAATTATTATTGGACTTATCGTCATCGGTTTTGCCATGAGCGGCCTTATGAACCTGGTCTTGGGAACACATACGGAAGGCATTCATATTCCCGGCCTTCTTTCCTGGATGATCATTACGGTTAACTGCGTCAGCACAGGATACATGGAAGAAAGTTATTTTAGGGTGTACCTGCTTAATCGTTTAACCCTGTCGGGGATTTCGCAGAATAAGGCTCTTGTCTCTTCATGTCTGTTATTTGCCGTTTGTCATGTGTACCAGGGACCTGCCGGATTGCTGACATCGTTCTTGGCAGGATTATTTTTATCCCATGAGTACATAAAAAAAAGAAGCGTTCACGCGATTGCTCTGGGGCACGGCCTGTATAATCTTGTGAGCCTTGTTATTGCCTATATGTATAGTATACTTCATCAGTAACTCGGTTAGTTACCAATGAACGGGTTCCGTTCTAAGATATATTTTCGCGTTTGCACAAAGTATCTGACAGGCTTTAAAGTGAGGGCCTGTCCGAACTTTTCAGACAGACCCTATCTTCTTGTATTAGTAATTTTTTTACATGCCTTATGGTTCATACATCAATATGAACCACAATTGCATTCCAATCAAAAGAAATCAACAACTCCGCCGCAGAGACTCCCTCACGCAAGCGAGTTCTTGGGTATAAAACCCTCAACACGAATAAACCGTTACTATCTATCTCTCCCACGATCGGACGCTCATGTCCGCGCCGCTGCCCCTTGGGGCCGTTCCGTTCAGCTCGAAGAGTCCGTTCATATTGATTGAACCATCTGCGTTCCTGGAAGGAACCACAGAAGTATCAACGCTCTTGAAGATATCCGCCGTAACCTGCCTGCCATCCGAATTGAGGGACGCGCCGCCGTTCCAGAAATAATTGTCCGGAGAAGCGAGTTCAGGCATCTCTCTGTACACATCTCCAGTGCCGTTGGCCATGGAGATGTTGTTTCTCGCCTGGAAGAGACGTTCCGCACCCTTACCGTAGAGGTTTATGCCGGGCTCAGTGTTTCCGTAGGAGGTGTTGTTAATAAGAATAATCGCCGGATCAGAATTGCTGGTTATACCGGAAGTTCCATTGTTAAAGGATACACAGTTCCTCAGAATGTGGGCTACAGCGATTCCGTCGCCGCCGAGTTTGAACCCGTTTCCGTCACCGTTTCCGGTACCGTCCATCCGGGTTCCATTCTTGTAGGCAACACAATTCTCAATAAGCACCGCCCCGATAGGTCCGGTTTCAATTTTCGCGAACAAATCCCAGCCGTCATCAATATTGCTGTAAGCAATACATCCCCGGAAAATATTACCTTCCGCACAAGTCAGCTTTGCGGCAAAACCGTCGGCGTTGTTCTCCGCGGGGTCACAGTTGCCGTAGGACGTACAGTTGAGAATGAGGTTGTTTCTGGGCCATTTCTCCCATGTCTCGGTGCTGACACCGGATATCTGAAGTCCTGTATCACCATTATTATAGGTGTTTACATTTCTCACGATGTTGTTACTGCCCGCGACCTGGAAGCCCTTATTGTCTCCGAAGGTGTTGCAGACATCAATGCCGTCAAAAATCCAGTAATCGCCCCAGTGGATAATACCCCCTGTGTTAGAAGAGCTGAAATCGAGAACTGCCCGCTTGCCCGGTTCTGTCCGGAGTACCTTGGGATTAGCCGCGGTTCCGCTGTTGCCGCGCTCAATGGTGATCCGTCCCCGCGGATAGTAGCGTCCCTCAGCCAGAACAATAGTCTGTCCCGGTCTGACAAAGTACAGAGCCATAGTCAGATCCAGAGGCTCTTCCCGTGTTCCCCTTCCGAAAGGACTTCCCGCTGGACTTACATAGATTTCCGCACCAGGATAATCCACATAGGTGATCGAGTGGGACAGAGAGACGGGATTGTAGCTTTCCACATACCTTCGCAGGTCCCTGTCATAGGTCGCCATCACCATGTTTTCACCAGGCTGATAGCCCGCGTCAGGAGTGAACGTGACTATATAGTCGTTTATGCCCCTGGCGATATTGATGTTTTCCTTGAAGTCTACCATAGACCGGACTCTCTTATTCCTGATAATGCTGTTGCCGTTCTTGTCGTTCACATTGATAACGCCGTCGGCATTGGAATAAAACACAAAGGGATAGGATCCTGTATGATAGGTGGCGGGAGAGTCGATAACCGCAATAAGCGGAACCAGTTCCGGAGGTTCTTTCTCCGCGGGAGGATCGGTTCTGGCATCGGTGACATTGAATTTTACATCACTGACCGTGGCGTTACATCCCCGGGCGACAACAAAACCGACATATATATGATCCGAATCAAGCTGCTGGAGCTTTGAGCCATCATACATGATGAATTCCGTAATGGTGTCTTCACTGGTAATCGTTTTGGGGAAGATCGCATAGTAACCGGTATTGGTTTTCTTCAGGGTAATCGTATAGACATTCCCGGTCCTTATGAGGTCCGACTGGTCATAGCTGTAGGCACGGGAAACGCTCAATCCATGCTGGGCAATCCCCGCGTCCCCCATTGCGATAACTTCGGGGGTCAATCCGCTGACAAACCGGGCGCCCAAAGTATCCTTGCTGGTCCGTTTGACCCCCGCGATGGTTTCCTCAAACTTTGTCGCGATGACACCGGCCGAGTTGGTATAATGGTTTACCGCGGATACGCCGTACTGTCCAATGGTATCCATAGCGATAAGGCCGAATCCTTCCTGTCCGTCCGCAATGGGGTTGATATAATCAATGGTGAATGTCGCGGTAAGTTCAAAATTTTCAGTGTTAGGATCAAGAACAGTGTAATAGAAAGAAACGCCGTCATGGAAGGCGGTGAACTTTCCTCCCTTTTCTACTATTGAACCGTCCGGAAGATGGATGGTTGAAAAGAGCTTAAAATTCATGTTGTCCGCATCTATCATTTCAAACCTGTTGCGGTTTACGTTAGAGGACTGTCCAAACCAGGTAAAATTCCATTCCCGGTCCCGTTCAGTACGGACCGTTTTTTCCACCGGGGACGAAGCTGTGCCGCCGCTGCCGCGTTTTGCGGTAACCGTGATGGCGTATTTGTTCCCCACCGTTAAACCGGTCAGCGTCTCAGACAGTCTTGAGGTAGTGATCACTGTTGCCGGAGCGGAGGAAGCTGTATTTTTATATGAAAGCTCGTAATTCTCCGCTTCCCTTACTGCGTTCCATGAAACAGAAACAACACCGCCTCCCTGATTCATGACTGTCAGATTCGGCGCTGCCAGAGGATAACTAAAAACAAAGTTAACCGCATTTGAGTTTTTCGTCTCACCGGTACTTGTTCTGCTTGCGGTTACCCTGAATGAATAACTCCCGCTTTTTCCGGGAGAAAATTCAGTCTTTTTTATTGCCCGGCTTGACCGTCCGACAGTATTTGACTTGATAACATTACCGGAAGCATCCAGCATGTCAACTACAGCGCGGTCCGCTCCGGTATTTCCCATGACAAGCGTAAAATTAACCGCCACTTTTTCCGCATCCTCGGCTGACGGTTCAATCGAAACAATCTCCGGAGCCGCCACATCCCCCCAAGGAGTGCGGTTGGCTTGAGCTGTCATATTCTGGCTGATAAAAAGCGCAAGAAAGGAAAAAATGAGGGCTTTTGGTAATCTTTTACCCATACTTATAACTCCATAAAAATTAACCGCTGAATAAACTTCCCCGGAACCAAGCCGAACCTGAGGTCCGCGGTTTCCGGGGAAGTCCTTACATTTGCTCGCTGTTTTGGCGAACTATCGTACCTAAAAGGCACGCGTCCGTTCCAAAACGCCGCGCAAAATGCGGTTTTAATGTATCCGGTCAAATTATTTTATTCTACAATGACCGCATAGATATATATACCGCCGCTCTTGGAAGTGAGAAAATATGTGCCTGCCGCGGGAACCCGGTATGTGAGGATTTTTGCCATCGCTCCATCTGCCGCGGGAGGAGAGGGCAGTTCAGCAACAGTATTTCCGGATCCGTCTTTCAGTACAAGAATGCGGGTATCAGTTTTGCTGCTGTTCAGAGTGTAGACCTGTACCGTAGCGGACGCGGCTGTGGTAAAGGAGACCGACCGTGATGTAGCGTCCCCGGCACCGCCGGTGCTGATCCGGGCGTTAAAAATCTCACCGTCTTCGGCGGTCATTTCACGGTCCATGACTTCAATCTTCATTGCTTTGGCAGCAGTCGCATTCAGCGTAAAGATACCTTCTATCACATTGCTGGTCAAATTTGGAGCGGGATCGAGATCATTTGCCGACAACATCTCTTGAGCGAATGCGGAAACCGGTACCATAAACAATGCACACACTATAAACACGGCAATCCAGATTCTTGATTTCATTAAAAAAACCTCCTTATCAGCACTTTAGCTGATAATAAAAAAATAGATGATACAAAAACAATTGCAAATTCTCATCGGAATTTCGGAATTGTTCCTACTATTATAGCAGGAATTTTACAATCCGGACGATTTTTTTATTGTAATAAAATGTCCTCTTTTAGGAAAATTCCAAACATTTCAGATATGCCGGATTCTTCTGCAAATCCGCAATGTATTTCCCCTGAAATATGGGGCATCATAGAACCGTGCCGGGGTGCGGAAAACCCCGGAAAGGAGTATGTATGCGTAAACCAAAAAACATCGAAATCATTATCACGGTGGTAATCCTGCTGTTTTTTACAGTCGGATTGTTCGTAACCTGTATGTCTGCCCCCAAGGCAGAAGACAGCCCTGAAACGGCGGAGACGCCGGCATTCACCCCGGTCAAGGTAGAAGCGCCGACATCAACCATTACCTTTCCGTCTGCTGACGGAGTCCCGATAACCGCGGATCTATACATGGCTTATCCCGAAACCGCTCCGCTCATCCTGCTTTGCCACCGGGCAAATTGGTCCCGGGGAGAATACCGGGAAATAGCGCCGATTCTTACGGAGATGGGATTTAATGCCATTGCCATAGACCAGCGTTCGGGAAGGGCAACAAACAATGTGGATAACGCCACCAAAGCCGCCGCTGAAGCGGCAGGGAAACCCACTGCCTTTGTTGACGCGGTTCAGGATATTCAGGCCGCGGTTGACTATGTGAAAGCCAACTACGCAAAGGGTACATTTATCCTCTGGGGTTCTTCCTACTCGTCATCCCTTACATTAAGCATCGTAAAGAACAATCCCGGCAAGATCGACGCGGCCCTCGTGTTCTCCCCCGGAGAGTATTTTACCGATCAGGGGAAACCGGCTGACTGGATTGCCGAAGAAGCAAAGGGCATCACCATCCCCATATTCTTCACTTCAAACGATAATGAAGTGGCCCAGACCCTTCCGATTTACAACAATGTTCCGTCGGCAAACAAGACCTATTACCAGCCATCCAGCGCAAGCAAGCACGGAGCGGAGGCTCTCTACGCGACGAGTCCTCTCAGCTACTGGATATGGCAAGCGGTAACCGCATTTCTCACCCCTTTTACCGCCGCACGGTAGTTTCTGGGGGGCATCCGGTATTTCTGCCGGAACAGCCGTTCAAAGTGGCTGACATCACCGATACCGACTCTCTCGGTTATCTCCGCAACCGAGAGATCGGTATTTATCAGCATCACCGAAGCGATCCTGAGACGAAGGTCGATAAGATAAGAGATCGCTGTCATACCGGTTTCTGCCCGAAACCGTTTGTTCAGACTGGTTCTGTTGGTGCCGAATTCCCTGGCAATATCATCCAAAGAAATTTTCGTATTGTAGAAACGCATGATGAAATCGAGTACCGATTTGAATTCCGGGGAGATATTCGTTTCGCTCCCGGAAGGGATGAGTCCCGGTTCCCCACAGAGGATGTTTTGTTTTGCCGTGTCCTGGAGCTGGGCGATAAGAAACAGCAGTTCCGCCAGATATGAACGGGAACGGCAGGGCCACCATCCGGTTTCCTGCTCCTCAAGTTCATGGCGTATTGATCCGAGGAGTTCCCGGACCCGTACCTCCGATTCCGGGCTGATCTGGTTGAGGAGTACCGCGGGTTCCTTGATAAAGGCCCGCAGGAGAAGGCGGTTTTCGATAACCTCCGGCGGCGCGTCCGTTCCTTTTTCACGGATATTTTCCATAGTAAGTTTTTTATGGATCGCCGCGGGATGAAAATAGAGCGCATACGTATCCGGCAGGGATGATACGAAACGCCGGGATTCATTCAGGCAGATGAGACAGGGAGAAACCCAGGGCTGAATTACCCCATCAATTTCACAGATACCGGAACCTTTCTCGATGAGGAGAACACGGAAACGGTCTTTAACAGGTTCCTGCGGGCTATAGCCGTTTTCATGGAAAATAACCTTAAGCGGTTCAATACGGCGTTTTTCTGAGTTTTTTGCTTCTGTACTGAAACGGATATCTTCCATATTTCCGAGTATATCACGGTTTTTCATTTTTTGTAAGCGTATCTCAGAAATATACCGCTGTCATACTCACATAAGAAGAAGCTCTTTCGCGGTCTTTTCATCACTTATAAAAATATTAACAATGTTTGTTTTCAGTAATGTATGTATAACAGTAAGTTTTTCATCCCCAAAAGCAACGAGAATCCGCTTGGGTATTATTTTTTGGATTTCAGACGGTATGGATATTACTTTACGGTTCGGAGTACAGTCCAGGTACTTTCCCTCTGAATCGAACCAACGGCCATAAATGACACCGATTGCCCCACTGATATCCAATTCCTCAAAATCTTCATTATTAAGTAAGCTCTCTTCCCGTTGAAGGTCATGCTGCCCGTATACCCCAACCCCGGTAAGGAGAATCGTACATCTTTCCCAAATTTTTTCAATTTTTTCCTTCTCATGTTTGTGTATCATCTGGGCACTCTCTTCAGAAGGAGCATACATCGGATGCAGCAAGAGATGCCCTTTAATTCCGAGGCGGTTTACAAAATTGACAATCGTGGTGGCGGGATTTTCTAATCCTAAGTTTGGATACCCGCCTTGAACTTGAACGACTTCAAATTGGTCCTTATTCCGATCTATCGAAGGAAGATCCATTAACGGTATCACACGAGAGAGTATTCTTCCGGCGGCAAGACCCATAACATCACGGGGAAGAATAATCATATCCAAATAAGAAGCGGCAGCTTTACTAACCGTGGTAATCGCATCCTCATACTGATTATTTTCTACTATCAGCACATCCCGCAATGCATATTTTTGCTTTATTTGACGGGAAAGTTCTTCGGCTACGTTCATAGAAGTTTTGACAGAAATAGTAACGATACCTTCGTCAATGGCGGTTTTCAACATCCGCGATACGGTCATAACAGAAATGTTAAACAATTCCGCTATTTTTGCGTGAGGATAACCCAATTTATGCTTAAGAAACGAGATCGTTACAAGCTGGTCATGTCTGGAAAGTATTGAATCGCTTTTCATACAATGTATAAAATCCTACTCTATATGATGGATATTATCAAGGTGAGATAAGAAAAAATCGTCCGAAAACGAACGAAAACATGCGCAATATCCCAGTTTACCGCACGTCCATAGTTACATTTTACGGCCATCTTGAACCGGCTAGACAGAAATCTTTGACCGGTTCAAGAAATGATTGTTGACCGCGCGGCATTTAGCTACTTATGATCAGTCAGCCAACTCACATAGTCTGTAACATTATCCTTGGTGAAACAGCTGATGGGCAGGCGGCAGATATTGTTCTGCCGTTCCTTGAACGAGCCTCCAAGGAGTTCTACAACTTCTTCCCAAGAGTGGGAAGCAAACAGTCCCGCTGCCATTGCGGCGGCGGCCCCGATCTTATATTCGGCGATCCAGATTGAGGCGGCGATAGAACCGTCGCTGAGGCGGCTTATCGTTTCTTCAAGCATATCGAAGCCGACAATCGGCAGCGACCCCGGCTGGCGGCCGGACAGCTCAACCGCCCGCGCCTGCACATTGCAGTGGTAAGCGTACACTCCGTACAATCCGGCGGCATCTGGGTTTGCCTCAAGAGCGGCCTGAACGCGGCTCAGTGCCAGTTCCGGATTCTCGAAATCCGGTTCAATGAGTACCATCCGGCGGTCCGCCTTGGTCAGCCGGTCACAGAAGCCTTTCAATTTGCCGCTGGCACCCGGGGCATGGGATCCTGCTTGAACGATTACCGGACCATCACCTTTGAGCCGGGCAAGCATTTCTTCGGCGGCCAGACAGCCAAGTTCTGGGTAAGGGAGCGTGCCAAAGTGAAACAAGCGGCGGTCGGTGTAACCATCAAGGTCCATTGTGAGTACCGGTACGCCGGCAGCGAACGCGCGCTCAATCACCTGGGCAAACATGACGAGGTCGCTCGCCACTATTACCAACGCGTCCGCGCCATCGTTAAGGGCGGCGTTAATTTGCTGCAATTGAGCGGCCGGATCAACGGTTAAGGGAGCGTAGATACGGACCTCATCCCCGCGCTGACGGGCCGCGTTGTGTGCCCCCGCGTTGAGCCGGTCCCAATATTCTCCCTGACTTTTTTCAATCAATGCTAATGTTGCCATACATATATCTCCTTTTTCTCAGTTCAAGACTTCACCGCGCCGGCGGTCATACCGGCGACAAGATAACGCTGCGCGAAGGCGAATACCAAAGCCACAGGCAAAGTCATCATTGCCGAATAGGCCATCAATTCTCCCCAGAGGACGGATTGTCCGCCGATCATCCGGGCCGCTCCTACCGTGAGGGTGATCATGGAGTCAGACGCCATGACCATAAGGCTGAGCAGATATTCTTCCCAGGCCAGTACAAAGGTGAACAGCATAACCGCCGCAATCCCCGGCGCGCTGAGGGGGAAGATGATGCGGAACAGCGCGCCGATCCGCGTCAGACCATCCATCTGTGCCGCTTCTTCAAGTTCGGGAGGGACGTTCTGGAAATATCCCCAGAGCATCCAGATCGAAAACGGCAGGGCCCGCGCGACATACGAGAGGATGAGGCCGGGATAGCTGTTCAGCAGGTGCAGTTTTGAAAGCAGGCTGAACAAGGGAATGGCGACGAGTACCGTCGGCAGCGCCTGTGAAAGCAGGATCGCGAGACCGAAGCCGGCCCGTCCGCGGAACTCGAAGCGCGCCATAGAATAGGCGGAGAACATAGCCACAAAAAGAGCAATCGCGGTGGTGGCGGCCGCCACAATCAGCGAATTGCGGTACCATGTAAAAAACGGAAACATCTGGAAAACATTGCGGTATGCTTGCAGGGAGAAGTCTTTCGGGTTAGGGAGGAGGCCTCCCGCGCCAATGCTGCCGCCGCGCAAAGAAGATAACAGCATCCAGTAAATGGGGAAAACAACCAGCAGACAGATTGCAGCCGCCGCGGTGTAGGTGAGCGCTTTTTCCAATTTCAAACGTTGACTGGATTTCATCATCTAACCCCCCTTTCACTGAGAAGCCGGCGGAAAATCGGCAGGCCGACGATCAAGGTAACGGTCAGTGTCACAAAGGCTACCGCGGCTCCGCTGCCGCCGTTGAGCTCGGTTATCGTCTTGGAGTAAGCCAGGGTGGACAGCAGTTCAGTCGAGCCGGCCGGACCTCCTCCTGTCATCATATTGATTAAATCGAAATGCCCTACCCGCCAAATGGTACCCATCGCGACTACGACCAAAATCACCGGACGAAGCAGCGGCCAAGTGATGAAACGGAAATTTTGGAACGGCTTTGCGCCTTCTATCGCACTCGCCTCGTAGAGTTCCTTATCAATCGACTGTAAACCTGCCAGCAGAGAGATTACCATGAACGGCGCGTAACGCCAGACGGCTACCGCGATCAGGGTGCCAAGTGCCTGGTCGGGAGAGGAAAGCAGCGGCTGCGCTCTCATCCCCAGCCCTTTCAAAATATTGTTCAACAGACCAGCGTCGGTATCAAGAATTGTTTTCCAGATCAAACCAACGGTGACAGGCGGTACCACCCAAGGCAGCAGCACCATCGCCCGCAGAATCCCTTTCAAGCGCGTGATCTGGTTCAACACCAGCGAGGCAAGGAGCGCAAAGGTGAATTCCAGGGAGAGTGAAACCAAGGTCCAAATAACCGTGTTGCGCACCGTCGGCCAGAAGGTACGGTCGCGGGTAAAAAGGTCGATAAAGTTTTTTATCCCAATGAACTGTGATTTACTCACAAAACTGTATTTGCTCAGGCTCATGATGACCACTTGTACCAAGGGTACACCGATGACGAACCCCAGCACCACAACAGCGGGAATATTGAGAAGATAGGGATAGAGGTCGAAGCGGTTATGATTCAACCGCCTGCTTCGACTACCAAAGGTACTACTCATGATTCATTACTCCTGCAAGACAATGGCCAGGCGTCAAAGCCAAGGTTGATGACTCCAACGCCCGCCTGGTTCAGAAAATTAAAACGAAATACTTAGGATAACACTGATTTATGCATCGAACATAAATCAGTGTTTACTTTATAAAACTGTCATTTTGCAGTAATTCGTTGTATTATAAGAATTACGAAAAATGACTTGGGCAGCGATGAGTAATGTCATCGAGACTTAATCAGCGCTGCCTTTGCCGAGTTTGGCTTTCACCTCGCGGTCCATCAGCGACACACCATCGGCAACACTGCGCCGGCCGGTAACGATTTCTTCCCAAATGGGGATGATTGTCGATGTCCACAGCCCGGCGTACTGCGAGGACGACGGCATGAAGCGTGACCAATCGGCCCACAGAGCGAAACGCTCTGACCACAAGGGATAACCCTCATCGGAGAAACGCGGATCAGCCAGGGCGCTCTTGATAGTCGGCGGCAGATTAAAATCGACAACGGCCAGGTCTGCCATACGTTTGGGGTTGAGCATGATCCACTCGATGAACTTGTACGCTTCTTCTTTGCTGTCCGATGTCGTCGGGATAGTGAAGTAATCGTATGTCGCGAAGTTGAACTCGTTTCCGGCCTTCGGTACGGGGAAAGCCATTACATCAAAGTCTTCGCCGTAAACGTGACCGAACTCGTTTTTAACCGATGATGCCCACCACATACCGACCGCGAACATGGCCATAGCGTTTTCACCCCAGGCGCGCATGGCTTCCGGCAGTCCCCAGGTGATGTAACTCGGCTGGAGAACTTTGAGGTCATTGACCAGAGCAACTTGTGCCGCAATCGCGTCCCTGGCAGCAGGCTCGCCGAGACCGGATTTCCAACCGTTTTTTCCATTGGGTATGATGATGTCAGCACCATAGGCCCACAAATGCGGAATATAGGTCTTCATAGCGATGAAGCCCGCCAACCCGCGCTCCGCGAATCCCCATTGTTCGGGAGTTCCGTCGCCGTTGGTATCTTTTGTCAGCTTCCGCGCCGCGGCGACGAACTCGTCCCAAGTCCAGGCCTTGCCGGGGGCAGGTGGAGTAACACCGGCCTCTCTGAACAGAGCCGGACGGTAGAAGATGGCGATTTCCGGCGACTGCAGGAAAGGAATGGCGAAGGTGCCGAGTTCGTCGAATGCTGTCGGAATCAGTTCTTCCTTCATCTTGGCACTGAGCAGTCCGGACAGGTCGCTCATGGCGCCCATCTCGACCCATTCGGCTGTGCCCTGGTTACTATTGCCATGAAGAATATCGGGAGTCTGACCCGAAGCGATCTTCGACAGAGTGGTCGCGCGCTGGCTTTCCCACGGTACGTAAGAAATCTCAACAGTCACGCCGGTTTCCTGCTTGTATTGTGCCGCATACTGCTGCAGCAAGGCGTTCGCCTCGGGGGGAACCATTGAATGCTGCATAGTTATGGTGACATCACCGCTATCCTTGCCGCCGCCAGCCCACACGCTTGTGCACAAAACGAGTGCCAAGCCCAAAATTACCATCAATGTTCTTTTCATCTTCTTTCTCCTAAAAAATGCACAAGTAATGTAAGGCTGTCGGTCTTACATACCTGGAAATACTTTATTAGGGCTGCTTGCATTGACTCCGGGCTTTAATCCGCAATCAACATTACCCTATTCTCTTTTTCGTTTTTCTCTCACCCTACATGAAAAAAATACGAAAACCCACATTACAGAATATACTGATTTATTCAATGAAGAATAAATCAGTACTTCGAGCCTCTTGCAAAAACCGCGAACCTACGGTTCGGGTTAGTTTTGCAATTGCCTCCTTCATTAGATATTTTGTAGATTCAGGTCTACACGGCCTATTCCGAGTCCCGGTTCATTGCTGACGATGGCCTGTCCGTTTTCAATTTGAACCCCTCCCTCAAGGACGATGTCATCCTGAAGCAAGCGGTGACAGGTGGTGCCTGTATACAACGGAGAACGCGTTGACAACGCGAGATGTGCCACTGCCGTATTAGCTACCCGCATTTCGTTAATTTCATCGATGATGTAAAGCATGTTAGCGGCTTCGGCCATGGCCACCATCTGCTGACATTTACGAATCCCGCCGCAGCGGCTGATTTTGATGCTCACGATATCGGCTGCTTCCAGCTTAATGAGACGGGCAAGATCGGCCACAGTGCGAATACAGTCATCGGCCATCAGCTTCAGCTTTGTGCCTCTCCGAACCTGCGCCATGCCTTCAAAATCACTGGCGTGAACCGGCTGTTCCAGAATCACATTATCACGATAGTACGGATCAGCTTCGATGCGCGCGGCAATCGCCAGCGTCTGCGGCACATTCCATCCCTGGTTCGCGTCCAGCGAAAGAGTAACCGTCTCATCCACCGTCTTCAAAGCCGAGGAAATCATATTCAGGTCATAGGGAGTATCACCGCTCATCTTGATTTTGAAAACGCGGTACCCTTCTTTCAGGAAGTTTTCGAGACATGACATGAAGTGTTCATTGGTGGGCGGGTTGATATGCGTCGGCAGCGACTCGTGAGCTCTGCCTCCCAAAAGATCAACAACCGGCAGCCCGTATGCTTTACCCGCAATGTCGAGCAGGGCCTGATCAAGAGCCGAAATGAAAGCGAGGTTTCCCAGCGGCATGACGCGGTCCACGATATTTAAAACCGCGTTCCGGTTCAAAGCCGGCTGACCGATGATGTACGGACGCACCAGCTCCAGTGCGCCTACCGTACTACCGGGTGTCTCGCCGTACAAACCGGGTGAATGAGTCGCTTCCCCGATACCTGTTATTTTACCTTCGGTATGAATCACGATGATCGTGTTCGCCTGCACATCATTCTTAACATAAAAACGTCTGTCGTGCTGCCACGGTCCTTTGTATTTCGTCCGCACGGTATGCGCCGTGATATCCGTTATCCGCATAGGACCCCTCCGTTTTGCCAAGTACTCCAATGCTTCAAGTACCAGTTTTCAGTAATTTTCCGCATTCTACCAAACCTCCATGAAAAAGTCGTTCTAGATATTCTAACGTATATGTTAAAACATATACTTATTGTTAATATTAACATCAGAAAATGAGAAAGTCAAGGAATATTTGCAATTTTGTCATCTTTTATGGGGTGAATGCCCGGAGATGAGTACATACTTTAAAAATTGAAAAAATTGTTACACAGAGGAAGAATTATCGTACACTGCACAGAGGTATTGCTGCCCAATCACACAGAGTAAATGATGGGCTCTCTATTGTCTGTATTTGGGCGGCTGCGTAATAGGTTCGATTGCTTTGGTTTTTACGCTGACATTTGTATTGGTTAAAAGAGCGTTATCCCTTTAATGGCAAAACCGCAGCGTAAAGACCGTCTTGTAGGATTCCTGCGGTTTTAGTGAAAGCTGTTTCACCGGCATGATGCAGGTTGATTGGTATTGTTCGGCAATGCTGCCGTTTTTCCGGTCCAGAGTCCGAATGGGAATAATCCACATATTGCACGGATTGTCCGAAAGCAAATTGATGACCACTTCATTTTTTATGTCTTGCAGCTCCAGGCCCATGACCGCATACAAGGTTCCTTCGTCAAAAGAAACAGGCGTTTTTTCACCGCCGCCTATCGCAAAAAGACGCTGAAACTTTTCCGTCTCCCCGGCAAAAGAAAGATCGATCTCAGGAATAAACTGAAAAGATGACGCGGTTTCATCAAGATTCGTCAGCGTATACGAAACACTGAGGGCATCCTTTTTAAGATGATAATGCTTTTCTATTTCGATGTTTCCGTAAGGATTCTCAGGCTTTACGGGCAATGTAAAAGCGGCTTTCTGATGCAGACGATCCATATCCAGAAGCGTATATCGCTCAAACGCGCAAAAACGGCTATGACCGAAATCGGCATTAAGGGCATCCTGGAACGTGATGTTCGGCGGAACGAGCCTGTCAAGGAACGCGGAACGCCGGTAACCGTCTTCAATGGTTTTCGCGGTGATATCATGTTCATTCCGCCTGGAAAAAGTATCGAGGTAATTCCAGGCTTTTGGAAGATAATCCAGTTCAAAAACAGCGGCGCCGGCGCTCTTTACATAAACGTTTATGTCTTTTTCTTGAAAAAGATACTCCACTTCTCCGTCCAAATCAAAATCAAAGGCCGCTAAGGAAGGAATAAAATTCCGTTTTTCCCTGGTAATTCTTTCCGCTTCCAAAAGGGATTTATACGCGGCTTTCCGTATGGCATTGAGGTAGATGCCTCCGCTGCCGATATGGCAGAACGCGTCACATCCTTGAGCCTTCCAGAGTTCTTCCCGGGCGGTTTGCTTCCGGGATTTATCTCCCCGGAGCTGGCTGATCAATGTGCTTGTATACATCATCTTTGCATACAGCCCATTGGCTTCCGGGTACCGGACCAAGAATTGCTTCGGCATTGAACCGGGATAATACAGCTCAGATTGAACATTACCGGTTTCCGGAAGCGGATATTTTGTCTTTGATGTTCCGTTCATTGCCCAATACATAAAACGCTGTTCTGACGAACTGGGGATATATATTCTTTCCAGAGACGATAGGGTCTTGAGGAGTTTACCGGGAGTGCTGAACACCGCGGAATCCGATCTTTGGGAAGCGGCTTCAAAAAAATCATGCATGGCAGACTCGATAGACGCCGCGCTGCTTTCATCTTCACAAAAATGTTCGGGAAAAATCGATATAATTCTATCCGCATCTGCGCCGCTTGCCATAATCGCGTCAAGCACATCTCCGGCTTTTTTTTTGGCGAATTCGGCATGATAAGAACTTGCGATGGGAAAAACGGCAATAATTTTTCCCATATCTTCCGCGATGCAGGGATAATCAATCTTCCCGATGCCCGCAAAGCGGAACTGGCTTTCATCCAGGAAGGTAAAGTTCATTCCGGATGTGCTTAAAGCGCCGACCAAACTTTGATTCCAAGAAAGGAAGGGAAGCCAGCAGCCCTGGGGCCGCTTCCCGAACTGCTTCCGCAGGTATGTGGTAAGCATCTCAATCTGGCCGATTTTATCCGAAAGAGAAATCAAAGGCATGAGAGGTTCATAAAATCCGCCGCCCAAAAACTCAAGCTGTTTTCGTGCCGCCATTTCTTCCATAAGCAAAAAAAACCCTGGATCATGCCGTTCTATCCAGTAAAGAAGAACACCGGAATAATGAAGAACCGCGGGAATATGGGGAAATTTATACAGAGTCGTAATAAATGGTTTGAGCTTTAAATTATAAGCATTCACGAAATCATCTTCACACGCGCCGTAGGGAACATGATGATGAGATCCTAATATTATCTTGACATTCTGCTTCATAATACCAATAAACCGCCAAATAACATACTAAACTCTTTTTTATAAAGAACCCCGGAAGCCAAAAAACCGCCGGAGATATTCGCTCTGTGTAGGAATAGTATACACCCCCTCCCAAAGCTTTCAACCAGAATGCATCAGAAAAAAACCTAACCATCTCCATTCTACGATACTTTTTCGTTCATGGGAAGCAAAAAAATCTTTTTTACAGCGAAAAACTCATTTTTTTTTCATCTGAGCTATTTGCAAAACTAACCGTGTTTTGCAAATGGCTCATCTCCTAAAAAATATCGATCATCCGTAAAAAAAACAGGGCGGAAGAACAAAGCAATGACAACAAAGCTAAAGAAATCAGCAAAAGCGGAGCTCCGCGCAGAGCTTTAGGAACCGTTTCAATTGCAGAGCGTCTTTGTATTTCCAAAAGCACCGCCATAGAAAGGATATATCCCAGGCCGAATCCCGCAGCCATGATTAATGCTTCCAAAAATGATCCGGACACTTTCAACACAAAAAAATTGGCTCCGAACACAAGCCCATTATAAGCCGAAAAAACGCTGCTTTGCATGGGGCTTATCCATCTTGATAAAAAAAACAAGATTCCTTTTTCAATGAACGAAGCAGACAAAATGCTTAAGGGCAGCAGAAGAAGCGTTTCCAAAAAATCGAGCCTTAAGGGAACGAGGATAATAGCAAAAACGAACCAGGTAACAAGAACACTGAGAAAAAGAACCAAACCCTGACAGAGTGAATATTTGAACCGGAATTGCTTTATCATGGCAATATCACGAATGCCTAAGCCAAATTGTACCGCCAGATTTACAGAAAATCCCGTAAATATAAAAAAGATTGCTGTACTAATCATCGTTATCCTCCGCTTCTGTTTTCGCTCCCGGCCGGCGAAAAACCAAGCGCAAGAGAGCAATCAAGGAAGCTGTAAGAATAAAGCCGCCAAGCGGCGCGGCAAAAACCTGCAAAACAAACTTTTCGCTTATTGCATCCGAGAAGAGATTCACGGTTCTGCCGGTAAAAGGAACAGAAAGAGTTCCGTATCCAAGAGGCTCCCGAATGAGGGAAATTGCGATAATGATTAAGCCAAAACCCAGCGCTTCTTTTAATCCCAAAACAATTCCTTCGACCGGGGAAAGACGATTCACTCTTTTTTCAATCCGGGAACTTAAAAAAGTGACAGGAATGAGAAAGATAATAAAATAGAGTTTCAGCGCCGATACAGGGTTTATCATACTCAGAATAAGATAAAACAGGCTGCTGATGAAAGTAAGCGTCATGATCATAATTGCCGTTTCATATTTTTCGGGGATGATGGGCTTTCCAAATAACATAACCAGCAAAGTAACAGCATAGATACCTGCAAAAATCAGAGATACGGCCGTTGAAAATGATAAGCGGCCGGAAGCGGCAATCATAAGGGCAAGCCCCGCCAATGACATAAGCGGGGAATCGGGTCCTCTCCATGAATAAGATTTGTCATATTGATTCATACCTTAGTCCCCTCTTCGGATATGTCTTTCGTTTTCTTCGATGTAAATTGTATAAACATCACGTTTTGTTTTTTCTAATCTTCCCCAAATTTGAGCCGAATGATCATCCAGGGGGACAAAGTCTTGTACTGTCCCGTCCGAATTTACAAAGACGGCGCATACCGCGGGAACCGCGTTGTCATACATGGTGATAACCACCGCAATTCCCGCTGAACCTACCACAGAGAAACGTTCGTAATGCTGAAACGTTCTTCCTGATGTCAGTTGGTCCGAGAGCACGGATAACACGCGGCGGCGGTCATTATTCTGTATCAGTACCGCATTAATCGTTCTGACCATTCTATGATCCCGAAAGTCCTGGGTAAGATACCAAAGAAGGCCGCCGAAAACAAGAATGCCCAGAATCCAGCCGGCAAAAATCATCATATCTTTTAATTTGGGGAAATGGTTTTTTATGTATTCCAGCATCAGAACTTCCTCCTGCTTTCATACAGATAACGGCTTTCGAGGCTTTTTATCAGAGGAATGAAAACATTCAAAAAAACTACGGCAAAAAAAGCGCCGTAAGAAAGCAGCGCCTGGTAACGGAAAATAAAGGTAAAACATCCGGCCAATATTGAGGCAAAGACTGCCCCAATGGAAGATTTTGGTCCTGTCGCGGGATCGGCCAGGAGGATGAACGCGGCAGCTATTACTCCTCCTGTTAATAATCCAAAAAGAACATCCCCATCGCCAAGGGAACCGCCAAAAGGAAGGGCGCCGAATATTCTTACGAGAACGGCATACACGCCAAGATAGATTGCGGGAATCCAAACGCGGCTTATGCGGGAAGCGGTTAATATGATGCTCCCCGCCAAAAGAGCCAAAAGCCCTCTGTCGGCAATAATGCCGTTTCCGCGCTGAATAAAAAGATCGAAATAACCGTCAGGAAGTTTTGTACCGAACAATCGGAAAAACACGGAATTCAGCGTGGAAGTGACACTTGCATCCCGGGCGGTGCCGGTAATTCCCGCAAGTTTTAATATGTCCATAGGAGCCCCTTGAGCATCCGTAATACTGCTTTCAAGAGCGTCATTGATGATAAACAACGGCATATCTTGAAAAGCTTCACGGAATAACAAAGGCCAGGAAAGAATCACGAAAAGCCAGGCTCCCGCGGCCGGATTCATCCAGTTGGCTCCAAGACCGCCGAAACTATATTTTATCACTAAAAGAGCAAAAGCAACGCCAAAAACCACAACGAGCGGATGAATCCGGTTCGGCATGAGCAAAGTGAAAATAAGCGCGGTGGCAATGGTGCTTCCATCTTTTAAAGAAAAATTCCGTGATTTAACATGCACGAGAAGATCAATCGATACCGCGGAAAAAAGCGCGGCGCAGGCAAGCACGAGGGAAGTTCCTTTATCGGTCAAAGCCGATTGGATGATCACGAGCAGGGCGCAGCAGTTTACCAGCCACATCCGGCCGGGAGTAGACCGCGAAAGATTTATCTGGGGACGGTGAACAATACCTGTTTTTCCGGTCATGCTATTTTTTCCTTAACGCTAAATTCTGAATCGAAATACTGAGCGGAATACTTGATGGACAGTTGACGTCACAGCAGCCGCAGCCATGACATTCACCGGCTCTGCTCACCGCTTCACTGCTGATTTTCTCCGAGCGATTGATTTTGTACAATTCTTCGGGATCGAGCCCTACGGGACATACCGACCGGCATTCTCCGCAGCTGATGCAATTGCGGAGGCTGCTGATACGGCTCTGTTTTTCCAAAAACGCAAAAAAGGCATAGGTCGTTTTTGTAACCGGTTCGTCCAAATCAACAACCTCGCTCCCCATGAGGGGAGAACCTGCCGCGATCCGTTTCGGTTCATCAATAAACCCGCCGCATTCCGCGAATATTGCCCCTATTCTCGTTCCGATTCTTACCCGCATCACCTGCGGGTGTTTTACCGCCGAGCCTCCTACAGCAACATAGCGTTCTATGATAGGTTTTTTATATTTTACCGCGTCAAAAACAGCCGCAAGCGTTGCCGGTCCTAAAGGGAACAGGGTCCCTATCTCAATATTTTCTTTTTTTTCATAATCGCGCAATACCAATTCCAGTTCGCGCCGATTGCGCTGCGGATATTTGTTTCCCACAACGATCATGTTCACCGGAACCCCGTATTGTTCAGCTTCCGCGAGAAAACGGCTGCCCAATGCTTCTTCGCCGTGGGATACGGCAAATAGTATTTGTTTTGCTCCGGACGCTTTTGCCGCGATAACCGCGCCTTCAACCACATGGGCCATCCTTTCATAACAAAGAACGCGGTCGGCAATAAGCCAGGGATCATCAAATACACAGCGGACCACTAAAGAAACGGTTCCCTTTGTATCCTGCAGTTCATGGATCATATCAATTACCGGCCTGCCGCTGCCTTCCATTTCGACAATGCCGTATTGTGAAAGAATCCGGCGTATCTCATATTCGGAAAGACCGTTCCAGGGAAACATCTCCTCTCTCCGGCCCAGTTTCTCAAAGCTGCCTTCCAGGCGGATGACGAGAGCATCATTTATCCTGCCGTCGGACATCCGCCATTTTACGCTGCGGACAACCTTTCCGGGCAGCGAGGCATGTACATTGGCGGAACCGGTACCGGAATTCCTTCCTATGAGCATACCTTCGGTCACGGTTTCACCCACAGATACTATAGGATACGCTCCGTTCCCGCAGTGCTGAACCATAGGAATAATACAAAGGGCCGGTAAAAACGCTACAACGCTTTCGCTGTTAACCGGGACCGTGTTGTCTTCATAGATCATACCGCCCCTGGGAAAAGAATATACTTTTGTCATGCTGCAATCCGTTTATCATTATACATAGATATTATTTTTTTTCGCCCCTTGTGTTTGGCTTCCAGAAAAACAGCAAAAAACACAAACACTGAAAAAAAGAGCAAGGGAACGATTATCTCCGGAGAAACCCATCGTATTGTTTGTTCCGCACTCCCTTGTATATGATCTGTTACATCTTTTAATGGGAAAAAAACCGTATCAAGCAATTCCGGAGTTTCAGAATACGGCATAAGGGAAGCGGCAACAAGCCCGTCATCTCCCAATTGATATATTTTATATTGATAATTATCGGCCTTTTCCCCTAAAGGAATAAAAGAAAAATTCCGCTGAAAGCGGACATGTTCCTCAAAATCCGTTTGGGACACAAGACGGCTTTGATCAAACGCAAAAACACCGTCGGTATAATGCATAAAAAACGATAAAACGAGAAGCGTTACGGCGGCGGCGGAAAAAGGAAGCGCGGAAATACAATGATGGAGAATATTCCGATGTTCTCCGGTTATGGGAACCGGCAAAAAGCGGACGCGCTGAGAAACGCCGCTCCGGTTTATGCCGCGCCGGAGCAAGATACCAAACAACACGGAAAGCGCCGAAAACAACAGAACGCTGTATAAGAGAGAAACACCGGTTAAAACAGCGGCAACAATATACAGAAGGAAAAATCCCGCCGCCGAAATCACGGAATACCGGTATAGGGATATATGTTCAAAGACGCTTCTTTTTGTTCCATACCGGCGGCCCGCAAACCATTCGCTTAAAGAGCTAATCAACACCGAAAAAAAGACTACGAGCAAAGCGGAAAGTAGAAATCCCGAAGGCCCCCAAAAGAGGAAACCCGACATGGGGAAAAATATTCCGGCAACGGGACGCAATTTCTTGAAAAAGCACAAGGTTCCGGCAAAGGCCGCAAAAAAAAGCGCCCACGAAAGATACGGCGGCATTTTGACACCGATAAACTCTGTTTCGTGGGGAATACTTTCCAAAAGAGCCTCGATGTGCTTTATGGTTCTTTGAGGCGAAAATTCCTGCTTTTTCAAAGGGATAAAGATAAAACGCTTTCCGTGCTGGGAAAAAAAGCGTTCCAATTTTTCCGCATATCCGTCGTTGCGGGGATCAAAATCGAAAACATAATCATCGTATTGATGGAGCGGAATTTGCTTTATTTCTCCAAAATCGTCAAGAAAAACGGTCTGGGTGGATGAAGAAACAATATCCCGAATTCCGCCGGAATCCAACAGAGAAACCGCGTCTTCATCGTGTATTTCGGCATCAATTTTTACTACGGTATAAGCGGTATCCGAAACGGAAGGGGCCAGCATCACCGCACATAAAACGGAAACCGCGGTAAGAACAAGAATAATGCTGCTCAATGCAAGGGTTTTATATATTTGCATGAATTCCCGGTTTTTTTAAAGGTGAAAGAACGCTGCAGAAATCAACATTCCCAGAATGGCTCCAATCACAACTTCCATTGGTTCATGACCATGCACTTCTTTCACGGGATGAAAATCAATCTTCAATTTATCAGATACGTTTTTCCCAAGGCCGTTAAGAACCCTGCCCTGAACGCCGGAAGAACGCCTGACTCCCAAGGAATCCCGCATAATCACAAAAGCCAGAAACATAGTTACAATGAAGAGGTTTGAACCGAAGCCTTCCACAAATCCAATAGACATTGCCAAAGAAGACGCCAACGCGGAATGACTGGACGGCATACCGCCGGATCTCCAAACAAGCGTTTCAAAAATATCTTTGAGCGATTGTTTTTTTATGCGGAAAAGCGCCGCAATTGTTTTTATAAGCTGAGCCAAGAACCAGCTTGTAACAGCAGATAAAAAAACAGGATTGCGAAAAAAAGCTCTGAGATATTCTGTTTTTAACGATTCAGAAACCGACATTTCCCCTAGCATTTACCGTGAAGGGGCTCTTTGTCAAGGGTAATACGAACAAGATAGGCGGGCGCATACTTTTTAATGAAAAATTGTTACACAGAGGAGCCTCTTGCAAAACTCGGTTAGTTTTGCTGAGGCTCATGCGATTTCTCGCCTAAAGGCTGCAAAATACGCATTTTTAAGCGGTTGCAATTGCAAAACAAAAACTGGAGTTTTGCAATTGCCTCAGAGGAGCATAATTAAACATTCGCAAATCTTGTATTATCAGCAAATTGCCGCTATGGTAACAGTATGTTTATAAGCGAAAATTTTATTGTGTTTCCCGAAGGAGATGTTCAGGAAATCACCGGGCGTCTTTCTATTAATGAAATGGTTGATGTAAACGGACATCCCGTGGAACTGCCGCTTGCGACACATAAAACGATTGTGTTCAGGGTTGCGCGGATAAAAACGAATGAATACAAGGGAAGCAGCGAGACGCTGAACTATTTGGAACAGATGACCGCGGAAGAATTACTGCCCTATGCCGGAAGATAAGAAAAATATCGGCACTTTTAAAGAGAGTTCCCTTCACAAAACGTTGAAATCCCGTTATGCCGGAAAAAGCGGTAAGCGCGAAGTGGAAAAGGGTTCCTATATTTGCGACGCCGTCCGGGAAAACGGAGAAATTGTCGAGGTTCAGACCGGAAGTTTCGGCCCTTTAAAAGAAAAAGTTCCCGACTTGGCTTTGTACAATACGGTTAGGATTGTGCATCCCATCATTGTATCAAAAACGATAGCATTGTACGATGAAGATAATAATCTGATACGGAAAAGAAAAAGCCCCCGGAAAGGCACGCCCTGGGATCTTTTCAAAGCGCTGTTGTACGCGCCGGAATTGGCGGCCCGAAAGAATATTATCATAGAACTTGTCCCGATAGATATTATCGAAATAAGAAAAGACGACGGCAAGGGTTCCTGGCGGAGAAAAGGCGTAAGCGTCATTGACAAAACCGTCAGCGCGTGGCACAAACCCATCGAATTGAAAACGCAAAAAGACTATCAATTCTTCATCCCTTTTTCCGATGATGAAACATTCACTTCATCGGACTTGGCAAAAAAAGCAGGCATCTCCCCTGCCCTCGCGGCAAAAACCTTATACACGCTGACAAAAACAGGACTCGTTTCCCGGATTGAAAAAAAGGGAAGAAGCTGGGTGTATACATTAGCATCCTCCCTGGGACCAGACCATATGTTCACCGTTTTATTCGGAAAGCAACTACAGTAGTCTGTTTCACTTGACATACGCAAACAATCATGTATAATGAACTTTTCCATAAGGTTTCTTTGTTATAGCATGTAATATATTACTCGATGCATCCTATCCCCGCAGCAAGGCGGGGTATTGGACCCATATGGCTTCGCCCAATAAATATTGACAGCAGGGAAAGACCGCAAAGGAAAAGATATATGAAACGAAATGGAGTTTCTATTCTGAGTTTATTAGCAATATCGCTAATAATTGGGGCTTTTTGTGTAAGCTGCTCGAAGACAAACAAGCCAACAGCAACTGTAAAAGCATTCTATGAGGCAATTGAAAAGGGCGATACAGCCGCTTTAGGTAAAGTTACCACACAGGAAACAGCAGTGCTTATGTCTGCGTTTATATCAATGGCGCAAGCAAGTTTGGCATCCAACCCCATCAAAAGTTATACAGAACAAATTGCCGATGATGGGAACACCGCCGTTGTTACAGTTACCTTCCAAGATGAGTCAACCTCAGACATTGACGTGGTTAAGATAGACGGTAAATGGCTGGTTTCTACAAACAAAAATTAAGACATTGGAAAGTTTTACTAACCTGCGGCATGATAATAATTGTAGGCATAAGTGCCGCCGCGTATATTTTAACGCCGCGGGGATCGGTCATAAACTCGGTCAATGCGAATGATTTAATCCCGATTATCAAAGACGGCGACCTCATATGCCGTCTTGGTAATAGAACATGGTCATTGTATTTTAAAGAAGTTTCGCCTTCTGATAAACGCTTTTCCCATATTGGTATTATTCATATCAAATATGGAATAGCTATGGTAATTACGGCGGAAGGCGCCGCCGCTCATAATCAAGATTATGTTGCGGAAGTTTCCTTGCAGGATTTTCTGAATACGGCGCGCAGTGTTGGAATTTACCGCGTACATGATATAAACGGAAACAAGATAGCGGAAACGGCTTTACAATATGTGGGACGTAAATTTGATTGGCAATTTGACATGAACGATGACAGTGAAATTTATTGTACAGAATTGGCGTATGCCGCGTTGCGGCAAATTAAACCGGAAATAAAGATAGAAACGGTTATTTTTAATGGAATAACCGTTGTGCCGGTAGAGGCGTTTTCCAATAATGGGCAGGAATTTGAACAAATATTTTATGCTGATAAATAAAAGACGATAATCACGACGGCCATTGAAGAATTGCTGTAAGGATTTAAGACACCATAGAAAAAAATCTGTTTTTCATACATAATTACAAATTATATGGCAAAGATTACTAAAGCGGCTCCGACAAAAGCCGCTCCAAAAAATAAAACAAATGATAAAGCTCCTTCCAAAACGGCCGTAAAAGCTCCGGCAAAAGCGGCGCCTAAAGCGGCGGTGAAAGACAGTGCCAGGACGGAAAAAAAAATGATTACAAAAACAACGGCGGCAAAGACCGGAACCAAGACAGAAGCAAAAAAGGCAATCGCAAAGGCGGATGAGGTTCCTAAAGGTTCCTACGATGAATCCAAGATCAAAACGCTTTCTTCATTAGAACATATCCGGCTCCGGTCGGGAATGTATATCGGGCGACTGGGCGATGGTTCCAATCAGGATGATGGTATCTATATTCTCATCAAAGAAGTAATTGATAACGCTATCGATGAATTTATTATGGGAAACGGCAAGCTCATCGAAACGGAAGTGAAGAATAATATCGTCAAGATTCGGGATTTCGGGCGGGGCATTCCGCTTGGAAAACTTGTGGAATGCGTTTCGGTAATTAATACCGGGGCAAAGTATAACGATGATGTGTTTCAGTTTTCCGTTGGATTAAACGGCGTGGGCACCAAGGCGGTGAACGCGCTGTCTTCGCATTTCCGGGTGGTGTCTATTCGAGACGGACTTTTTGCGGAAGCGATTTTTGAGCGCGGGGATTTAAAAACCGAACGCAAGGGAAAATTGAAAAATCCACAGAAAAACGGCACCTACGTGGAGTTTACTCCGGACCCTGACATTTTCGGCGATTATGAGTTCAATCCTGAATTTATCGAAAAGCGCATTCAGAATTATACGTACCTGAACGCGGGATTGACCTTGAGTCTCAACGGGAAAAAATATATTTCCGAACGCGGACTCTACGATCTTTTGCATGAAGAAACAGGCGACACACCGATTTATCCTATTGGATACTACAAAGGCGAGCGCATCGAATTCGCGTTCACTCATACCAACAATTACGGGGAAGAATATTTTTCTTTTGTGAACGGACAATTTACTTCCGACGGCATCTTTCCGCGTTCAAAGAAGGTTTTTTAAAGGGGATTCAGGCCTACTTTAAAAAAGATTTCCGCAGCGAGGATATCAGGGAAGGTTCCATTGCGGCGATTGCCATTAAACTGAAAAATCCCGTCTTTGAAAGCCAGACAAAAAACAAACTCGGCAACACGGATATCCGCGCGTGGGTAGTTCAGAACACAAAAGACGCGGTCGAAGACTGGCTTCATAAAAACCAGGAAGCGGCGAAAAATCTGGAACTGAAAATCCTTGCCAATGAAAAGCTCCGCACCGAATTGAATCTTGTAAAAAAAGAAGCGCGGGAAGCGGCGCGGAAAATCGCCCTCAAGATTCCCAAGCTCAAGGACTGCAAGTATCATCTTGACGACGGCCTCCTCGGTCAAAACTCGATGATCTTTATCACCGAAGGCGATTCCGCGGCAGGTTCTATGGTGTCGAGCAGAGATGTTATGACCCAGGCGCTTTTTGCCCTCCGGGGAAAACCGGAAAACATGCACGGCAAAAAACGGGCCGCCATTTATAAAAACGAACAACTCTACAATATGATGATGGCCCTCGGCATTGAAAATGATGTTTCGGGGCTGCGTTACGCTAAGATCGTCATTGCCACAGACGCCGATTTTGACGGCTTTCATATCCGCAATCTCCTGCTGACCTTTTTTCTTTCTTACTTTGAAGAGCTTGTTACGTCGGGAAAAGTGTTTATTCTGGAGACGCCGCTTTTCCGCGTGCGAACAAAAAAAGAAACCCGCTATTGTTACCATGAAAAAGAACGCGACGCGGCAATTGCGGATTTGGGCAGTCAGAGTGAAGTAACACGTTTCAAGGGACTTGGTGAAATCAGCCCGAAAGAATTCGGTCAGTTTATCGGCGAAGATATTAAGCTCGTTCCGGTGTCGGTGCAGACGTTAAAAGCAATCCCTCAGGTACTCACGTTTTATATGGGGAAAAATACCCCGGAACGCAGGGAATATATCATGAAAAACCTTTTGGAAGATATTGGATAGTTTTTTCGTTCATGATGGTTCTCCTGTTTAGTCGGTTCTGGTAAACAAACCTTACAAGGATTTCCCGTTTTTGAGGAGGGGCAACGTCCCTCCTCTTTACTTGTTTTGTCGCGCTTCTTTATTGAACTCGTCTCATAAAAGGTTCAAAACTATATACCGTTCGGTATATAAATTCTACCTACCGGTCGGTATATAATTAGCATTTCAGCCTTGAATCCGGGTTGATAAAACGATATTAAAACCTAATTTTACGATAAAATTCAGCTGAAACATGAGATTAATCATCAATTTTTCCTAAACTTTACATTGTTGATTGCATTCCAATCAGTTATAGAACTCCGGAAACAAGGGATAAAAAAACACTTTTCCATCATATTTCTTTGGGGGTGAAATATTCCCTCGGTATTGACACACATTTTCTTGACAAAACTTAATTAGTAGTTGTATAATTTATTTTATGAAAGCGCTTTCATAAAATAAATTCTTAGGTACATACCTGGGGAGGTAATGAGTTATGCGAAATAATAGCTTCGTGAAAAAAATACTTTTTGTGTTTTTAGCTATTTGTCTCTGCGGTTCTCTTTTTGCGGCCGGCAGAGCCGATGCGGACGGAGCGGCTGGATCGAACGATAAATATCCAAGTCGTCCCATCACCTTTTATATTGTCCAGGCTCAAGGCGGAGCTACTGATCAGGCGGCCCAAACCTGGAGGGCTTTTGTGGAAAAAGAACTTGGGGTTCCCATCGAATTCCAGTATAAACCAGGAGCCAACGGAGAAATCGGACTTACCGTACTTGCGGGCGCGGAACCGGACGGTTATACCTTTGGTATTTCAGATTCCGGAACGGTCACAACTTCCATGATTATGCAGAATCCAAAGGGATACAATCAGGATAGTTTTGAATATCTTGTTACCTATTATCAGGACCCGGGGATTATCATGGCTCACAAGGATGAACCATATAACACGCTTTCCGAACTTATTGCGTATATGAGAACCCAGCCGCCCGAAACGGTGTCTGTCGGTGTTGCCGCCATGAATGATACAAATGTTGTTGCTCTTCGTCAAATAGAAGCGGCGGCAGGCGTCAAATTTAACATCGTTAATTTTAACGGCGGGGGAAAAGCGCGTACCGCGCTTGCGGGTCACCAAATACCATTAGGTTCCTTTATGTACTATGGTTCCAGAACTGTTGCGGAAGAGACCAAAATTCTTTCAAGAAGCATAAGGGAAACCCCTGTACCGGCATTGCAGAATAAAGAATACCACGGTGATGTCGTAAGAAAGCCCGTAGATGATGTTTATGCCTATAACCAGGTGATGGCGCCTGCCGGTTTGAAGGAAAAGTACCCCGAACGCTATCAATACGTGATTGACGCGTTTAAACGTGCCCTTAATTCGCCGGAATTCCATGAGCATCTTGTAAAATTGGATCAGGTTGAATGGCTGGATCAGGTTTACGGTGATGAAAATGACGCGCTTAACAAAGACCGGATTGAATTCAACACGCGGATAGCTCCTATTCTTTTGGGAAATTAAGCGTTCCTCTTTGTTTATCTGCTAAAGATAATTTATAAGAACAATCTCCCCTGCTGGAACATCGTTTATAGCAGGGGATTCATTGAGAGGTACATGATGAATTATGTTCGTTATTTGGTAAAGAAATATATCTTTGCCGTCTTTGCGTTAATTTTTGTAATTTTATATTGGTGTTCTGCATACGATTTACCGCCCGAGTCCATTGTTTTTCCCCGCTTTGTTACCATTGTAATGATCCCTCTTTTTATCTGGGTTTTTGCTCAAAGTGTTATTGAATACCGAAAACTGGAAAAAGATACGGAAACTCCGGAAAAAAAGAAATGGGACATGAGTATGAAAATTACAAAACCCAAACTGGTTATTACCGGGGCGACTGTTTTATATATTCTGCTCATACCTGTAGTGGGCTATATGGTGATGACAATTCTTTATGTCGGGGGTTTGTCTTATTATTTGGGAAACCGCAAACCTTTGAGCCTTATTTTGTACACAGGAATATTTACCGCTATTCTGTACGGAATCTTTGTGCTTTGGCTGCGGATACGTCCGCCGACAGGTTTTCTTATCTAAAGGCAGGAGCTGATTATGAATTTTTTTGATTCAATACAATTGGGATTCGCGGCCCTTTTTAGCTTGGAATCGATAATATTACTGGTTGTAGGTCTGGTTGTCGGATTGATCGCCGGGAGTATTCCCGGACTCAGCGCAAGCAATACGACCGCTATTTTGCTGCCCATAACCCTAGGAATGTCTATGGAAGGGGCATTGATTTTTATCGGCGCTATTTACGTGGGCTGCCAGTACGGAGGTTCCATACCTGCCATACTCCTTAAAACGCCGGGAGCCTTAGGTTCCGTGGCGACGGGGCTTGACGGGTATCCTCTTGCGCGAAAAGGAAAGGGAGATTACGCGCTTGGTATTTCTCTGACCGCATCGACTATCGGCGGTACGATTGCCGCCATCGCTTCAATTATCATTCTCCGGCCCATTGCTCAGGTTGCCCTGAAATTCGGTCCCGCGGAAATATTTTTGCTTGCCCTTATGGGGATCGCTATCATTGTAGGAATTTCCGACAAGTCTCCGGCGATGGGGCTGCTGACAGGAATGTTAGGCTGTCTCATTGCCGCTATGCCGGCGGATCTTACCCTCGGTTATCCCCGTTTTACCTTCGGTCTTCTGGAACTGTATGATGAGTTCCCCAGTATTACCGCGATGATCGGTCTTTTTGCTTTTACTTCGCTTATCTCTCTGACCGATGACGACGCCTCGGGTACGCAGAAGCAGAAACAGAAAGTCGGACAATTCAGTCAAATTTGGGAAGGCTCTAAACGGGTGTTTAAATCTCCTGTTTTGGTTGCCCTTTCAACATTTATCGGTCTTTTTGTCGGGATTATTCCCGGAGCGGGCGTAAATATCGCCGCTTTTATTGCTTATTCTCAGGCAAAGCTTTTTTCTAAAAAGCCGGAAGAATTCGGCAATGGTGCTGCCGAAGGAGTTATCGCGCCTGAATGCGCGAATAACGCGGTAGTCGGCGGTTCAATGGTACCGACGATAACCTTAGGAATTCCGGGGAGCGGAACCGCGGCAGTCATGCTCGCCGCCCTCATCATGCACGGAGTACGACCCGGTCCGCAGGTAATGCGGGAATATCCCGGTCAGATATACGCTTTTATGCTGGCTATTGCGGCGGCTTCGCTCATTCAATGGGGTATTGCTATTTTTTATACCAAATTCGCGGTCAAACTTGCGGTAACGAAAAACCAGTTCCTTATTCCGGCGGTGTTGGCAACCTGTCTCATCGGCAGTTTCGCTACACGGCAGTTTATGATGGACATGTGGATTTTCGTTATTTTCGGTGTTATAGGCTATATACTTTCAGAAAGCGGTCATGATTATACCGCGCTGGTGTTAGGAATTGTTATGGGCGCTCTGGCGGAAGGGTATTACGCTATTGCCATCAGTATTTCCCGCGGCAGTTTCAGCATATTCTTTAAATCTGGGTTTGCCTGGGCTATGTGGGTAGTGATCTTCGCGGTTTTGGCGGTACCGATCATTACGCCCATTGTGAAAAAACGGAAAGCAAAAGCTGCGGTTGCCGGATAACAGGAGAGATTTTACAAAGGAGTATTTATGGGAATGACGATGGCAGAACAGCTCTTCTCAAGAAATAACAAAACAGGTAACGCAGTTTACGCGGGCGATATTGTCGACGCAAAAATTGACGGTGTGATGGTTTGTTTGGCACTTGATGAGATTGAGAAGCATATGCATAACACCGGAATGCCCGAAGGGCTTCCGCGCGTATGGGATAGGGATAAAGTCTATTATATTATGGACCATTTTCAGCCGGCTCCGAACGTTGAAGTAGCGGAGAGAAACAGAATCGGCAGAGAAATGGCCCGCAGACTCGAGTTCAAGCATTTTTTTGACAGTCATCCGGCTGTAGGGCATCAAGTCATGTGTGACAAAGGATTTGTCCGTCCCGGTGAACTGATCATTGGAAATGATTCTCATAGTACCATTTACGGCGCGTTAAACGCCGGCGGTACGGGATTGGGAGAAGCCGATATTGCATACGCCATGACATTTGGGGAACTCTGGTTTCAGGTACCGGAGACGATCAAAATAGAACTCAAGGGAAGAGCACGGCCTTATCCCTTTGGGAAAGACATCATCCTTTATTTAGCCGGAAAGTACGGTGATGATTTTGCCCAATACCGTTCGCTGGAATTTACCGGTTCCGCCGCGGATGGAATGGCAATTTCTGACCGTATGTGTATGGCGGATCATGGCGTGGAAGTAGGCGCCAAGTTTGGTTTCTTCCGTGCCGACGATAAAGTCATGGAATATGTCTCCGCCCGGACGAAACAGGCTTTTAAGCCGCTTGAAGCGGATAGTGACGCGAAATACGAAAAGATAATCGAAGTTGATGTTGATAATCTTGATTTTGTCGTAGCAAAACCGCATAACTTTGACAAGGTCGTTCCGGTAAAGGAAACGGCAGGGGTGAAAATAGACCAGGCCGTTATTGGTTCTTGCGCAAACGGCCGCTATGAAGACATTCTTGCAGCGGCAAAAATCCTGAAAGGGAAAAAGCTGCCTTCTCACGTGCGCTTCCTGATTCAGCCCGCGTCATGGGATGTTTACCGCCAGTGTTTAAACAGCGGCATTATTCCCGATCTTTTGGACGCGGGCGCACAGGTCCTTAATCCCGGCTGCGGTGTTTGTCAGCCTGTGTTGGGAGTTTTGTCCAAAGGAGAGGTTTGTATTACATCAGCTACACGCAACTATAAAGGCCGTCTTGGAAGCACTGATGCTTTTGTGTATCTTGCGGGACCTGCTACGGTTGCCGCTTCGGCATTAGCCGGTGAAATTGTAGATCCGAAGGAGGTGCTGCATGAATGTTATTAAAGGCAGAGTTTGGAAATTCGGAGACTCTATAGATACTGATGTTATTTCTCCCGGCGGAGACCGTTCCGAGCGTCTCATGGAAACTACAATGGCGGCTGTCCGTCCGGAATTTCCCAAAGAGGTAAAACCCGGAGATATTCTCGTTGCGGGACGTAATTTTGGCTGCGGGTCTCACCGGGAAACCGCCAACACCATATTGCGTGATATAGGCGTCAGAGCAATTGTTGCGGAATCTATCGCAAGAATTTTTTTTAGAGTGAGCATTTCCCTCGCTTACCCTACTTTTGTAGCTGCCGGAATAGGCAGCATGGTAAAGGATGGAGACGAATTGGAAATCAATTATGATAAAGGACTGGTAACAAATATTTCTACCGGAGAAAGCATCCCGTTGACAAAATATCCTTCTTCAGTGGAGGAAATTTTCAACGCCGGCGGCCTTCTGCCTTTACTCAAACAGCGCTACGAAAGCGAAAAGAAATGATAAACAGTCTATTCCTCCGTTGATTGCAGCGGAGGAATAGATCAAATTTTCTTTTTACGGTATATTAACGAAATGACAATATATGATATAGCCGTAGAAGCGGGAACTTCTATTTCAACTGTGTCCAGGGTGTTAAACGGTTTTGAGTATGTACGTCCTGAAACGCGAAAAAAAATTTTAGAAATAATATATCGTCATAATTATGTTCCAAGCGGATTTGCCCGCGGACTTGTATCCAATTCAATGAAAGCCATTGGAGTTATGACATCCGATATCCGGAATTATTATTTTGGTCAAATAGCAGCAACATTAGAAAATTTGTTTTTTGAATGGAACTACAGTACTATTCTCTGTAACACCGGCAATAAATCCGAAAAGAAAAAAGAATATATCCATATCCTTTCTGAAAAAAAAGTTGATGGTATTGTACTTGTCGGTTCGGTTTTTACCGGAATAGAAATTGAGACGATTATTGAAAAGTACCTCCCGAATACGCCTATTGTACTTGCGAACAGTTTTCTGGCGCTTCCAACCATTCACAACGTATCGATTGACTTTAATTCCGGTTTTGATTTAGCGGTTGCTCATTTAAAGGAACGGGGACACAAGGATATTTTATATGTAGGTACATCGGAAACGTATAACGCAAATCGCAAGCTGGCCGGGTTCTACAAGGCAATGGAAAAACATGGTTTGTCATTAGACGGCACAGTAATCAGGGTTCCCTTTGGATTGGAAGGCGGAAATATGGTTGATCAGTTTATCAATTCAAAAACCACGGCTATCATTTTTGCCGATGACAATACCGCTTTTTGCGGAGCACGGCGGCTTAAAGAAAAGGGATTCCGTATCCCGGAAGATATGGCGGTTATCGGAAACGATAATTCGTTCTATAGTTTGTATTCGGACCCGCCGCTTACATCGATAGATACCAAAGTAGAAACATTTTCAACTTTGGTCGCCAATATGATGCATGATCTTATGGAACACGCCGAAGTGGAAACCCCGGTACTGCTGACTTCGGACCTGGCTGTCAGGGAAAGTACCTGATAATCTCTATTGATTATGCAAACTCCGTTTTTAGCATACCTAAAAGCGGAGTTTTATTGATATCGATGTTTTTCCCGCTTATAATAAAATGTATATATTCCTTTAATGTAACTTTCTGAAATAATGAGATTGGAAATAGTCAAATAGTTTTGGTTTATTTGACTATAGTCATGAAGCGGGAAAAACATGAAAAGACTCATTGAAAACAAACTTTTGGAATGGAAAAACAAAGAAAACAGAAAGCCTCTCTTAATCTACGGCGCAAGGCAAACCGGGAAAACCTATTCTATTTGAAGCAAAATCCTGGGAAGCCGTCCGAAGCCAAAGTCTGGAAGTTTTTAGAAAAAAATACGGCATAGAAAAATCAATAAGAGTTTCCGCCAAAAACTTCGGCTTTGAAAACGGAATCAAAAGTGTGCCCTTATACGCGGTATGGTGTATAAAGTAACTCGATGCGGCACGCAGGGAGCTAGCGAAAAAAATTTCTTTTTGTGATATAATTTAGTTATGTCATATATTAAGAATTTGTTCGATAAAAACTTTTTAGAATATGCTTCATATGTAATTAAAGACCGCGCGATTCCCGACCTTGAAGACGGACTCAAGCCCGTTCAGCGGAGAATCCTTCATTCGCTTTTTGAAATGGACGATGGGAAATTCCACAAGGTTGCCAATGTTGTCGGCCACTGCATGAAGTATCATCCTCACGGAGACGCGGCGATTGGAGCCGCTTTGGTGGTTTTCGCGAACAAGGAATTGTTCATCGACCGGCAGGGAAACTTCGGGAACATCTTCACCGGCGATGAGGCTTCCGCATCACGTTACATAGAATGCCGGATTACGCCTTTGGCGAAAGATGTTTTCTACAATCCGAAACTTACCAACATGCTTGATTCTTATGACGGACGTAACAAGGAACCGATTCTTTTCCCCGCAAAAATTCCCGTAGTACTCATCATGGGGGCGGAAGGAATCGCGGTCGGAATGTCCACAAAAATTCTTCCCCATAACATCATCGAAATTCTGGAAGCGGAAAAATCCATCCTCAGAGGGAAAAAAGCGGAGATATACCCGGACTTTCCTACAGGCGGCCTTATTGATGTATCAGATTACAAAGATGGCAACGGTAAAGTATTGGTACGGGCAAAGCTCGATACCTCCGATCCCAAGCGCATCGTCATCCGGGAGCTGCCCTTCGGTTCAACCACCGAAAGCCTTATCGACAGCATAGAAAGCGCGGCAAAGGCGGGACGGATAAAGATTCAATCGATCAACGATTACACAAGTGAAAACGTGGAGATTGAAATTAAGATGGCGCGCGGCGTATATGCGGAAGAAACGATTGACGCGCTTTTTGCGTTTACCGAATGCGAACAGTCTATCTCGGTAAATCTTTTGGTCATTAAAGATGGACTCCCGCGGGTGATGACCGTTACGGAAATTCTTACGCATCATACAAAGCAGCTTGTAAACATCCTTACCAAAGAACTGGAACTTGAACGCAAAGAATTAAACGACAAACTGCACCAGCGGACACTGGAGCGGATTTTTATCGAAGAGCGGATTTACAAAGCTATAGAAAAAATGAAAACCGCGGAAAGCGTGGAAAAAGCCGTCATCGACGGATTCCAGCCTTTCTTAAAAGAGATCGGTCCGCGCGGCGTGAGCGGTGAAGATGTTGAACGCCTGCTCCGCATTCCCATCCGGCGCATTTCGCTTTACGACATCAACAAAGCCCGAACGGAGATGGATGAAATTAAAGCGCGCATAAAACAAATAGGCGTTCATCTTAAAAACATTGTTGCTTACGCGGTTTCATTTTTGGATGGAATAATCGCAAAAGTAAAAGCCAATGAAGAAATCGGGAACGGAAAGCGGAAAACAAAAGTCGGAACTTTCGATAAAGTTGATGTAAAAGAAGTCGTCAAAAAAGATTTGGAACTTCATTACGATAAAGCCACAGGATACTTAGGAACAGATGTTACCGGCGATATTATTGCGGAACTTTCTCCCTTTGACAGAATCCTCGTTTTCAAGCATGATGCAAGCTACAGTGTTATTGATATTCCCGAAAAAATATTTGTCGGTGAAAACGCCTTGATAAAGGAAGCTGATAAAGACCTTCTTTCCAAAACGATTTTCACGATTATCTACAAAGATAAAGAAACGGGTTATCCATATATAAAACGCTGCGTAATAGAAGGCTGGATTATGAACAGGAATTACAGCTTAATTCCCGAAGGTTCCACGATGCTTCATGTGGATACAAGAACGAAATTTTCTTTTACGGTTCACTATGTTCCCAAACCGCGGCTCAAGATTACAAAAGAAAGTTTTAAAGCCGACGACTTCCTTGTAAAAGGATTAAAAGCCGGAGGGGTCAGAATCGCCAACAAAGAAGTAAAGAAAATTGAGTGAGCTTGTTGCAAAACTCGGTTAGTTTTGCACAAGCTCATGCGATTTCGCGCCTAAAGGCTGTGAAATACGCGTTTTTAAGAGGTTGAAATTGCAAATGCAAAAACTGAAGTTTTGCAATTTCCTCGAGTGTAAATAAATAACACCATTCATAACCGCATAAGATTAATGATTTTACGATATAACTTAATCCAATTAAGTTAATTGGATTAAGTTAATCGCGTTATCTTAATTGCGTTAAGTTATATGACCAACGGTATCTTCCAATAACGTAACCCGATGCGATACCCAGCAAAAGCAAAGAGCGCATCCGGTACAATCCTCACACGGTTTATTTATATTTTTTCCCCATACCTCAAGACATTTTGAACGGGATTTGCAGCTGCAGCACAGAGGATGATTAAACAAATCCGAAGGTATTATTTCTCGCCTATTCATCATCATATTCATATTTCTCAACCTTAAACCGGGAAACTTCTTCCAGCAACGCGCCGATTCCTTCATGGTTCTTTACGCTCATCTCGTTGACATGATTTACAGCCTGGTCGATGTGTTCTATTCCGGCAGTCATTTCATTCATGTCAGTATTGATTTCCTGAGTTGTTCTTGAAAGGTTTTCGCTTTCACGAATCACTTCCCGCGCTTCAACATGCATTTCACCGGAATCGGTTTTAACCGCACTGGTTATTTCATTTAATCTGCTTGTGCCTTCGAGTATCTGGCGGCTGCCGATTCCCTGTTCTTCCATTGCGCTGCGGATGTTTTCTTCCTGTTCTGCCACTACCTTGACGCTTGCGTCTATGTCCTCAAATTTACTGAGTACATTTTCGATGGAGCGCGTTATCTTATTGATAGATTCTTTGATCTTCTTGAGGACCGTAGTGATGGTTTTTGATTGTTCGCTGGAATTTTCGGCCAGCTTGCGGATCTCGCCGGCTACTACAGCAAAACCTTTGCCTGTTTCTCCGGCGTGGGCCGCTTCAATAGCGGCGTTCATAGAAAGCAGATTGGTCTGACTGGCAATGCTTTCCATAACCGCGTTGATCTCGAAAAGACCTTCGGATTCATAGGCGATTTCTTGAATATTGCTTGCTACTTCCGAAAGACTATCTCTGCCTACAGCCGAGGTTTCCATGAGCGTTTTTACATTGCCGGTGTTGTTGACAAGGGTCGCGGTTACTGAATTGATATTGGCTACCATTTCTTCGATAGAAGCCGAAGCCTGGGATATGTCGCCGCTCTGATTTTCAATGTGACCGTTCAGCCTGTCGATATTTTCCACAAGCTGTCCCATGATACTGTGGGCTTGATCCATGCTGGCGCTTTGATTAAAACACCTTCCCTTAATGCTCTGAACGCTGCCGGTCATGATGCTTACCGCGGCGGCCGTCTCGCTCATATTTTCCGCAAGGGCATTGCCGATATTGGATAAGGTTGCTGCCTCTTTTTTAATATTGACGATAAGGTTTTTAATCCCTTTTTGTGTATCATTTAACATCTGCATCATCTCGCCTATTTCATCCTGAGACCGAACCGTTACCGTGTTGGTTAAATCGCCTTCCTTTATTTTTTGCAAAACCGAATAAACACTCTTGATGGGAGAACTAATATTCCTTGCGACAAGAAAAACCACAAAGAAAGCGGCAAGAATGATAACAGCCATACTGATAAGGATTGCCATGAGTACCGTGTTTCTGGTCTGCATGGCGACATGTTCTTCCATAACGGAAAGAACGTACCACGGATCTGAAACGCCGTCTAACTGTACAGGCCGGTAGCTGACATAAATGTATTCTCCTTCTTCCTTGAATCTTGCGGTATTGATATTTCCGTTCATCATATCCGCGATAAGGGCCTTGTACGGTTCGGATACGGTGAAGGGCTGCTCTTCGGTAAGATTTCCGGCCGCGTCTTGTCTGGGATTCCCATCGGCATCCCGGAGCGTTACGGTTCTCGTCATTTTTACATAGTTATATAATTCTTCCTGATAGATCGAATTGGGGTGCGCCACGACGATTCCCTTTCCGTCAAGAATAAAAGTCCATGACCCCTCGCTGGCATCATTAACAACAAAGTCATGAAGGGCGGAAAGTTTTATATCGCCCGCCATAATACCGATCATCTCATTATTGTTCATCAGGGGATAAAAAACGGAGGTACAGGGCATATTCGTTCCTACCGAATAGTAAGATTCGGAGACAAAGGGTTTTCGGAGCAATTCCATTTGGATAAACCACCAGCGTTCTTTCCGGTTTCCAAGGCTGCCGGAGGAACGGCCTGTCTGCATACCATCCATCCCTTGAGCATACAGCAGTTCAAAATAATCGTTTCTTATGATCGAGTCGGCAAAAACCGGAGTCTGCCGTTCTGTTTCCATTGAAAGGACATCGGTATTAAATGATAGTTCTTCAGTAATTTTGTACGCGTTATGCAGGTAAGCGTACAATGAATTGGACATGTGAAGAGCCTGCCGGCTGTTTTCCGCAATTATTTGATCTTCATAGCTTTTCGAGTAAACAAAGTAAAAACAGGTAAGTACGGTAGTAATGATAAGCACAATAATCAACATAAATGACAAAAGCAATTTGCCAAAGAGGGTTTTCATCAGTATATATCTTCCTCTGTGTTAAAATATTCTTACGAATAAATAATGGTAGAAGAGGATTTAACGTTTGACAACCTGTTAAAACTATAGGGGACTCGAATTACCTATTTTCTGCCATATTTTGCAAACAATTCTACACGGCTTTGAATGCGTAATTTACGGTACAAATTATTGATGTGAAAATTTACGGTTCCGGTACCTATTTTGAGGGTATCGGCTATGTGTTTCCGCTGTGAATCGCCTAAAAGCAAAATGAAGATTTCTTTTTCTCTGGGGCTGAGGCCAAGATTTTTCATTTCATCCTGCTGTTCAATTTCCGCAAGTGCCGGAACGTATTCAATCACATCAGTCAATTTCAACCCGTCTGACCAGGGCATGTCAAATATTTTGCGCTGTAAGTAGGGCATCATCACAAAGCAGACGCAGCAGAGGACAAGAACAACGCCAAAAGAAATAATACGGGACTGCGCTCCGATGAGGGGATGAATTACAGTGAAAAAGATTCCCGAAAAGATCGTATAAAAGATAAAGAACATAAAGCAGAAAATCCGGTACATTTTGAAGGATTTACTGAGTTTGACCGCTCCTCCGCACATGAAATAGGTAATAATCATCCCAACACTGTCCCCCAGTCCCCAAAGAAAGGATCCGGAATACAGTGTAAAAGGCGAATCAAACAGGAGCAGGCTGACTCCCAACAGGGAAAAAATAAGTGATAAAACCCAGCTATACAAGGCGCTCCGATT
>QMCD01001400.1_pt1 | contig 49374 bp, 56 predicted proteins | sample 1821841 | NCBI WGS metagenome assembly QMCD01 (sample SAMN01991225, study PRJNA193472) | Termite gut metagenome, whole genome shotgun sequencing project. | isolation source: worker | host: Macrotermes natalensis
TCCCGGGAGGAGGAGTACCCGTAGGGGGAGGTGGTAGGTGAAAAGAATTCCTTAGAGTTATGATTAATAGGTATTTGTTTTACCTACCACCTCCCCCCCTTGCGGGGTACTCCTCCTCCCAGGAGGAGGAGAATAGAGATACTACTATTAATCATTCCCACCGCTAAATTCTCATTTATCAGTTTAGTGCTATTACTGCGGATAACAAAAAAGACAAAGAATGAAACTTGTCAATGCGATAAGCAAGTGGTATTTTCACCGCAAAACCCGGTATGTATCATGTATATACATGAGAGAACCTATTTTATTACTAATGTAAATCAGGAGTTAAGGAGTTATTGCTTCTCTCAGTAGTTATAGGAGTTAAAGCCGATACTCCGTATGCTTTAACTCTATATAATCAGTAGCAATACTATCGGCTTTAACTCCTCTAACTCCTGAGTGAAGCGATAATTCCTCTGACTCCTGGCTCGCATTCGTAATGCTAATGTATCGTCTTTTGAGCTTGTTCCCGGCCTGTTTCCCCGTTTTAATTCGTCTCTCTCCTAATGCCGGATGTCATGATAGAACCGTTTGTTTTCATTCAAACTGCATGTTGCGTCAACGCCTGCGCTTTGCAATACTTCGGCTATTTCATTTAATGTCCGTCGCGAGACCCGCCCTATATAGTAAAGACGGTAGTGGTAGTCCTTATCGAGGATTTCCATAATGTGAGTGAATGCCTGTTCGCGCGCAAAGTCAAAATTCACTTTAAGCAGGTCTTCATAAGAATACTTTATCTCACGCCCAACGCTGTATATGCTGAGGTCTTTGTTATCCACTTTCAGATAACAGAAACGGGTCATCAGCATTTGTATAAAATAGATGCCCAGACCGAATGAGATTATTCCAAGAATATGCGCCCACCATGTCCCCAACATAATAGCCTGAAAGCCAAATGCCATGAATGCTATAAAAAGTACGAAAAAGTAGAACATATAAAGAGACGGGCGTCGATAGATTGTTTCCTGAATTTCTTCGGCGGTTCGTTCCCGGTGAACGTAGTTTTCAAAGGGTATACTCTGTGATATCAGATACCGGATTATAGACGACGGATGCTGGAAAGGACGAATATAAGTAGCTCTTTGATCACCTTGTTTCAAATGCAGTATCAATATACCCGCGCCATATTTATCTTTAACTTTCAGGTTGCTTTCGCGAGGCGCTTCATGGGAGCGCTTCATGAAACTGAAACTCTGGATGTTGTGTAGCCGGATACCTTTGCGTTGTAGCAAACTTTCGGCACGTTTTTGGTCTTGGGTTGTTGCTTTCATCTCTTTTATTTTTTAAGTTCCGGATAGCTGATACGAGGGTGGTAAATCGTTTTCAGCTTTTCTTTGAAGACAGATTTTACAGTAGCAATGTCCTTGAAGGTGATGGGACATTCCTTGAAGAAACCTTCATCCACTTGCGAGTCGATGATTCTGTCTACCAGGTTATTGATACTTTCTTCCGTATATTCGGACAAACTGCGTGAAGCGGCTTCCACAGAATCCGCCATCATAAGAATAGCCGTTTCGCGTGTGAACGGATTAGGGCCGGGATAAGTGAACAGCTCTTCATTGGGTTCTTCGCCGGGATGCTCGTTCTTCCAGGATATATAGAAGAATTTTGTTTTCCCGCGGCCGTGGTGGGTACTGATAAAGTCCTTTATCACTTTGGGCAGATTATTCTTTTCTGCTAATTTCAATCCATCCGTTACGTGGTTGATAATGATCTGCGCACTCAGTTCGTAGCTGAGATTTTTATGTGGATTGACCCCGCCCGACTGATTCTCGGTAAAGAAGACAGGATTCTCCATTTTCCCGATATCGTGGTATAAAGCTCCGGTACGTACCAGTTGGCTTTTGGCGCCGATACGGTTAGCAGCCTCTGCTGCCAAATTGCCCACTTGCATGGAGTGTTGGAAAGTTCCCGGTACTGTTTCGGATAAGCGGCGTAACAGCGGGTTGTTGATGTTGGATAGTTCTACTAATGTTACGTTGGAAGTAAAACTGAAAGTCTTCTCCAACAAAAACAGAAGCGGATAGGCAAATAGCAGGAAAACGGCATTAATAATGAAGTAAATGTACATGGATCCGTTTAGTTTTGACAGGTCGTTTCCTAATATCAGCTCAAAGGAGAAGTAAACAGTTGCGTATGTCAATATCACCCATAATGCTGTCCGGAAGAGCTGCGAACGCTGTGACAGTTCGCGCAGGCTGAAGATGGCAACCATGCCGGTTGAAACTTGCAGCAGAATAAACTCGTGAGGAAAGCGCAAACAGATAGAGCAAATAAGGATAGTGACCACATGCGTGATAAATGCCGTACGCGAATCGAGGAACACACGGATAATGATAGGCAGCATGGCATAAGGAATGATATAAACATTGTAGATGTTATTCGCTATCATGAGCGCTGTCACTACGCAATAGAACATGATGAGTATGAAAAGCAGAGACAAGCTGGCTTTACGCTCATAGTAGTCCTTGCGGAAGAGTTCGATGTAAAGTATGAAACATAGCATGAAAACACTGACAAACAAGATTTGTCCGATCAGTATCAGGCGCTTTTGTCCAGTTGAATCGCTACGCTGGATTGACTCTTTGCGCAGGCTTTCGAGAATGCTATAAGTTTCCCGGTTGACGATTTCTCCCCGGTCAATGATTTTCTGACCACTGACTACAATACCGTTTGCCCATGCATAATTGTCGAGAATTTCCTTTTTGGCTGTTTCCGTACGCTGTTTGTCGTACGACAAGTTAGGGCGCAGGTATTCATTAAGGGAAGATTGGCGTAAGATTTGAAGAGAATAATGTACCGTATCGGCTGTGAGTAAATAAGTGTATGCTTTTTTGATAGAAAACAGTTGTCCGGTATTTCTCTGGCTGGCAAGTTTGTCATCGGCCACTCTGATGGTGGCGATGCTGTCTTTCTGTATTTTATCGAGTTCCTCCGTAGACACTATTCCGGCTTTGTATATTTCAGATAACTTTCCTTCCAGATAGCGCATGTAGTCGGATGACGGAAAGATTTCACGCAGAAAGCTTTGATAGTCTGCCTTCAACTTACTGAGCATAGTCTTCTCTATCTCCTTATCTAATTGGTAATAAGGTTGGAAAGAAGCAAGAATACTATCTTGCTCATGCTTAACGACAGCATCGTCTTTGTAAATAGGAAAATCGAAAGTAGCCATGAGTTGTCCGTACTTCCAGGGCTTATCCACGCTGAACTGATAATTGAACTTTCCGTCGCGCGGCAAGAAGTAGACAATAATAGCCACTGTACCCACAAAAATGAGTGCTTTGTAAAGCAAATCTTTATAAGAGAACTTCCTTATGGACTTGGAATTATTCATATTGGTTGAATTTTTTGCGAAAAGTACGAAAAAAAACATTAGTATGGAAAAAAAGATTTAATTTTGTCGCCTAATTATCTCATAAGTAGTGCAAAATATGACAGAAAGAAGAGTCAGAGTCCGTTTTGCCCCGAGTCCTACAGGGGCGTTGCATATTGGTGGCGTGCGCACCGCATTATATAATTATCTTTTTGCCCGTCAACATGGTGGAGACATGATTTTCCGTATTGAAGATACTGATAGTAACCGTTTCGTGCCGGGCGCGGAAGAATATATCCTGGAATCTTTCAAGTGGTTGGGTATCCCGTTCGATGAAGGTGTCAGCTTCGGTGGTGAATATGGACCGTACCGTCAGTCCGAACGCCGCGAAATTTACAAGAAATATGTGCAGATACTGTTGGATGGCGACAAAGCGTATTACGCTTTTGATACTCCCGCGGAACTGGATGCGAAACGTGCCGAAATTGTAAACTTCCAGTATGATGCTTCCACCCGTATGCAGATGCGTAATTCATTGACGCTTTCGAAAGAAGAGGTGGATGCATTGATTGACGGAGGTAACCAGTATGTGGTTCGCTTCAAGATAGAACCTAACGAAGATGTACATATAACCGACCTTATCCGGGGAGAAGTAGTGATTAATTCTTCTATCCTGGACGATAAGGTGCTATATAAATCCGCAGACGGACTGCCCACCTATCACCTGGCAAATATTGTCGACGACCATCTGATGGAAATTTCCCATGTAATCCGTGGTGAAGAATGGTTGCCTTCCGCACCGTTGCATGTATTGCTGTATCGTGCTTTCGGATGGGAAGATTCCATGCCGGCCTTTGCCCACTTGCCTTTATTGTTGAAACCGGAAGGCAACGGAAAATTAAGCAAGCGCGACGGCGACCGTCTCGGTTTCCCTGTTTTCCCGCTGGAATGGCACGACCCTAAATCGGGAGAAGTGTCTTCCGGGTATCGCGAATCCGGTTATCTGCCCGAAGCGGTTATTAATTTCCTGGCTTTGTTGGGCTGGAATCCCGGTAACGACCAGGAAATCATGTCAATGGATGAATTGGTTCAATTGTTCGATTTGAGCCATTGCAGCAAGTCAGGAGCCAAGTTTGATTATAAGAAAGGCATTTGGTTCAATCATGAATATATCATGATGAAGCCTGATGAAGAAATTGCAAGGCTTTTTGTTCCGGTTCTGAAAGAACATGGTGTAGAAGAACCTTTTGAAAAAGTTGTGGCAGTAGCAGGTATGATGAAGAACCGCGTGAGCTTTGTGCGTGAGTTGTGGGAAACCTGTAGCTTCTTCTTTGTAGCTCCTGCGGAATATGATGAAAAAACAGTAAAGAAGCGTTGGAAAGAATATTCGGCGCAACAAATGACCGAACTGGCGGAAGTGCTGGCAGGTATCGAAGACTTCAGCATTGAAAACCAGGAGAAAATCGTGATGAACTGGATTGCAGAGAAAGGATATCATACGGGGGATATAATGAATGCCTTCCGGCTGGCGCTGGTAGGTGAAGGAAAAGGCCCGCACATGTTCGACATTACGGCAATTATCGGCAGGGAAGAAACAATTGCCCGGCTCGAAAAAGCAATCGAAGAATTATGATATACCGCCTGCTCTATTTTTTTTTAAAACTCCTGTCATACATCCCTTTACGCGTGCTGTATGTCTTGTCGGACGGCTTGTTTTATCTATTGTATTACCTTGTCCGGTATCGCCGTAAGATTGTACGTAGAAACCTGACCGAATCTTTTCCCGGGAAAAGTTTGCCCGAAATCAGGAAAATAGAGAAGAAGTTTTATCGTTTCTTTGCTGATACTATTTTTGAAATCTGCAAAATGCCTTCCATGTCCTTGGAAGAAATAAGCCGGCGGATGAAGTTTACGAATGTCGAAACTATAAATGCAATACTGAAACAAGGGAAAACCGTTTCGGTTTATATGGGACATTATGGAAACTGGGAATGGGTGACTTTCATACCTTTGTATTTAGAAAAAGAAATAGTAGCCGCCCAAATCTACCGCAAGCTGCGCAATAAAAGCATGGATAAGCTGATGTCGCACAATCGCGAGCGCATGGGATCCGTTTGCGTTGAAATGCGAAAGACAGCACGCTATATAAACGAGATGGCAGCCCACCATAAAGCCGGTATTATCGGATTTGTTGCCGACCAATCGCCAAGGAAAAGGGAAGTACGCCATTTTGTGCAATTCCTGCATCACAAGACCCCTGTATTGACCGGAACAGAAAAGATTACGAAGCATTATGGATTTGAGGCTTGGTATCTTAATATAAAAAGGGTGAAAAGGGGATATTACGAAGCTGAGTTTATTCAAATTCACGAAAACCCGCAATCACTGCCCGATTTTGAATTAACAGCTCTCTATTATCAGCTTTTGGAACAAGCCATTTTAAGGCAACCGGAATTATACTTGTGGACACACAACCGTTTCAAACATGCTCAAAAATCAGATACATAAGTTTTTTAATTCTTACATTAAAACATCTTCATTATTTGTCTGATTGTTGTTGCTATATTCTAATTGACTTTGCAGAGAGTTTAACGGACTTCAACTCTCCATAAAAGTAAATATATATAAGAAGTCCCCACAATATGGATATAGATTTTGTAATCACGTGGGTCGATATGAACGACCCGAAGTGGCAGGCGGATTTTGCGAAATATTCCGGGAAAATAGATAATTCGAAGAACGGGGTTTCGGAAGCCCGTTTTCGCGATTACGGTTTCCTGAAATACTGGTTTCGCGGAGTGGAGAAATTTGCCCCCTGGGTGCGCAAAATACATTTTGTGACCAGCGGACAAAAACCGGATTGGCTCGATGAAAACAATCCAAAGATTAATCTGGTGAGTCACAAGGATTATATTCCGGAACAATTCTTACCTACTTACAATTCTGTGGTGATTGAACGCTATCTGCATAAAATTCCCGATTTAGCGGAGCATTTCATCTATTTCAATGATGACTTTTATATCATAAATACAATTGCTCCGGAGCGTTTTTTCAAAAACGGGCTGCCTTGTGATATTGCTGCCTTCCTTTACAATCCCAGTTGGTCGCAATGGTACAAAAGAATAAAGAACAATCTGAAAATCATAAACCGTCATTTTGATAAAAAGGAAGTGATGGCTCGCTTTCATGATAAATGGTTTGATAAAAGCTACGGGTCGAGAGCACGCTGGAATTATTTACTGAAACCATACGGCAAGTTTATTACTTTGCGGACGCCTCACAATGCACAGCCTTTTCTAAAAACTACTTTCGAGGAAGTATGGGCTGTTGCCGAAAAAGAATTAACCGAAACGTCAGTCAACAGGTTCCGCGCATTGAATGATTTTACACCGGAACTTTTCCGCACGTGGCAAATCTGTCGAGGCAATTTTGAGCCTTACAATACCTACGCTGACACCAAGATGTTTCCGCTTATGATTAGACCCAAACAGGCCGCTAAAGCGATTTACGAACAATCTTATTCGCTGGTGTGCCTGAATGATAATGTACATATCCGTAATTATGCGCGGGTTATGGAAAATATAAAAAATGCTTTTGAGCATATCTTACCCGGAAAGTCAAGCTTTGAATTATAGATTTTGAAGTGAACGATAAATCGTAAGTCATAATGAATAAGGTGATTGCAGAAATTATAGCAGGAATGATTCCTTGCAAAATGGCACGGAACAGATGGCGTGGAATTTTACGCTATGGGCTTTCTAATGCCGTGAAACTGAAGTGCCGGTTGAAACACGACAACACGCCACCGCAATACTATCTGGCGGTTTGTGCGATAGCGAAAGATGAAGGACCTTATTTCAAGGAATGGATAGAATGGCACAGCAAACAGGGTGTCGAGAAGTTCTATATATATGACAATGAAAGCACAGATGGCACGAAAGAAGTGCTTGCGCCATTTGTCAAGTCGGGGTTAGTGGAATATACCTTTTTTCCCGGAGAAAGAAAACAGTTGGCAGCTTACGACGATTGTCTGGAAAAACATCGTTTGGCGGCGCGCTGGATTGCCTTTATCGACCTCGACGAGTTTATAGTGCCGGTAAAGGATAAGACGATTCCGGAGTTTCTAAGTCGGTTTGAAAAGTTCCCTGCGGTAGAAATAAATTGGTTGATATATGGCAGTGGCGGGGCGAATACGAAATCTCCCGGAACGATGATGGAAAGATTTAAGCGCCATTCCCAACCGGATCATTTCCTGAACCGGCATGTGAAAAGCATCGTAGATGCACGGCGCGTCTTCTCTCTTATCGGTTGCCACGAGGCGGCGCGGATATCCGGCTATGCTGCTGACTCCCATGGCAATCCGGTGAAAAAGCATTTTCGTGAGCGCGAGCCGCAGCAGGACGTTATCCGCATCAATCATTATGCGGTAAGGTCATACGAGGAGTTTTTGGAAAAACAGGCTCGCGGAAGGGCTAGCGGGACAGAAAAAACAGTAAGGTCGGAATATTTTAATAAATACGATCTCAATGATGTTGAAGAAGTATAAAAACTACTTTTCAAATTGAGATTTCTCGGGAAAACGTTTCTTTAAAAATGCACTCGCCCTTTCCCTGTCACTGTCCTTTGCGTATTGCGAATCGTTCATGCAAAATAGCAGAGGATTGTATTTCTCTAACTTTCTGTAATGGCTTTCATTTTGAATATGAAGCCTGAACGAACTTTTTTGCGAAACATAGAGCAGATGCCCGCGCTTTTCGGCTAAGGGTACGTAGGAATATATATTCCGCTGAATGTCGTTTAAGCTGCGAACATGATTTGATAAAGTAGCTTCTATCTCACGCTTAAATACTTGTCCCACGTGGCGGTAATCGCTTTTAAGGTAAGCGTCAATATTGTGATGTGTTTTCCCGCCGTAATAGGTGCCATACCTTTTTTCGACCAGCTCGGCGGAGTTCCGTATAGTCCGGACGTAATTGCTCAGCGGCTTTCTCAGAACTTTTTCCTTGAATAGCAGGCTCCACTTCCTCAACGGTCGGCGATTGAGCCGGATAACAGGCAAGCCGTCCGCAGCGAAAAATGTATCGCGAGTAACGGGCTTGTTTATAAACATATCATCGTTGGCATAGAGAAAATGTTCCGAAAGCCCCGGAATTTTATGTAGGAAATGTTCTATCAACACTGAATTGAAGCATGGCAAACAGGTTTCCGGCATAATTTCCTTATGGTCTATAATCCTCACTTTCGGGTTTGACGTATTCAGCCAGGCAGGCGTCTGGTTATCGGTAACTATAAAGATTTGACGTATCCAAGGGGCATATTTCTCTACCGAGCGCAAGCTGTACTTCAGTTCGTCATTATCGGCATACCGGCCTTCGCAATTCACGGCCGATTCCTCTTCCGTGTTTCCTATACCGGCATTGCGCTTTGCCAACCACTGAGGGTCGTTCCCGTCCACCCAAAGATATACTAAGTCAACGTCCATTTCCATTATACTGCTATTGATATTTAAGTTGGCTATTTCTCAAACTCCGATTTGTCGGGGAAATAATTCTCCAAGAAAGCTTTTGCCCGTTCCCGGTCACTGTCCTGGGCATGCTGCGAATCGTTCATACAGAACAGCAGCGGATTGTATTTCTCAAGCTTCCCATAGTCTTTATCTCTATGTATGGCGAGATGCTGCGATTCTTTTTTTGACGCATAGTACAAATGTCCATGCTTTTCTGCCAGGGCAACGTATGAATGTATAACGCGTTGAATATCACTGCTTTTACGTGTATGGCTGGTTAGCATTGCTCCCATTTCGTCTTTGAACAGATGCTCAACAACCCGTTGGTGATCACTTCTCAAATAAGCGTCAATGTTATGATGCGGCAAGCCGCTGTAGTATGTGCCATATTTTTTTTCGACCAGCTTTGTGGCATTCTTTATTTCCCGCCTGTAACTGTTCAAGGGTTTCTTGCGGATTCGTTCCCGCCAGAACCAGCGTATTTTCCTGAACGATTTGCGATAGAGGCGAATAATAGGATAACCGTTTGCACCAAAAAATGTGTCAGGGGTCACCGGTTGATTTATAAACATGTCGTCGTTGGCATAGAGAAAATGTTCCGAAAGCCCCGGTATCTTATATAAAAAGCACTCTATCAGTATCGAGTTATAGCATGGCAGACTTTCCGGCGGCATAATTTCCTTGAGGTCTACGATCCTCACTTTCGGGTTTGACGTATTCAGCCAGGCTGGCGTTTGGTTGTCGGTAATGATAAAGATTTGATGTATCCAGGGTGCATACTTCTCTACCGACCGCAAACTGTATTTCAGTTCATCGTTGTTGGTGTAACGGCCTTTGCAGTTTGCTTCGGTATTATTCGGTATGTTTCCGGTAAAGGCATTGCGTTTTGCCAGCCACTCCGGGTCACTGCCGTCTACCCAAAGATATACTAAATCAATGTCCATTTTTTCCGTATTGTTTTTCATCTCCAATTCTTTGCCTATCAGGGGGAATCTTTCGAGTATGCGTTCCAATGCAGCCCGGTTCAGATCTGTTCCCGATTTGAAGTTGACTGTCTTCAAAGATAGTTCTTTCGGCTTTTTAAGACTGCGTGGCTTGTTATGCCCGAAAGGAACAGGCACAATTTGGATGCCATTAGCCACTGCCGCCGCCCAGAACCATATATCGTCCGTTGTCGGCGCAATTTCTGTGAATAATTCCACGTCAAGCATCTCCGCCTTCAGGGAATTGGGTGGATACAACACGCCCCCAACACCGGTTTGTATGTTCGTAAAGCCGGAATGGATTTTTTTTATCAGAAAGCTGTACCATCTGTATTTTCTCCATTTACGATATGGAGCGTCTAATTTTATCCGTTTGGCGCGGTGTGCCAGTATCGCATTGGGAATCTGTTCGTGCAGGCGCAGCAGGTCTCTCAACATGTTTTTGTGGTATGCCACATCGTCGTCAACCGTCACTATTACAGCATCAGGGAAATCTTTCAATGCGGGGATCAATTTCCGGTACGAGCGAATATCCCTGTCGTAGTTCCGTATTTCAAAAACAGGGTTGTCATTTGCCAGTTTCAGGAGTTCCTGCGGAATTCCACTCTCGCCAAACTGCGAAATGGTAAGGTAAAGAATAACCTTGTTGGGAAGAACGGAACCATCCAGAATGGATTGAATGGCCTGGAAGGCATACGGTATCGCCGCCGGAAATGAAGTCAGGGATACGATGACTGGTTGTTTCGGTATATCCGGATTCATATTCATTTTGCTAAAAATAGTTATTGCTCCTTGCCGGAGAATGTGACAAAGATACGACATATTTGAGAATATAATTCAGAAAGCGGGTATATTTGCAAGCCTGCCCGAATATTCTTTTCCTGTGCCGGTCAGCTTTCTATGCCTGAGAAACGCTTGAGTATGATTAATTTCGAATCCTCACTTGTACCAATCGGAATACATCAGATAGTTGTGCGCTATCTTCTGGTTCAGCTCTTTTGCCTGCGCCGGATCCACATTCTTGATGAACCTGGCAGGTACGCCTCCCCAAATGCTTCCCGGTTCGATGACGGTGTTGCTCAGAACCAGCGAACCGGCTGCAACGATGGCTCCTTCGCCTACAACGGCGTGGTCAAGAATCGTTGACCCCATCCCCACCAGCGCGTAGTCCTTGATGGTTGCCCCGTGGATCGTTACGTTGTGCCCTACGGATACGTGATTACCTATTTCTACTGTCGACTTCTCGTATAATGTATGCAGTACGCTGCCGTCCTGTATGTTCACTCCGTCTCCGATGCGGATGGAGTTTACGTCTCCGCGTAGCACGGTGCTGTACCAAATACTGCAATCGCGTCCCATTTTTACGTCTCCGATGATAGCCGCGTTTTCTGCCAAAAAACAGTTTTCTCCAAACTCGGGAGTAAAACCTCTAACTGATTTTATTAATGCCATTTTATTGATTGATTTTATGCTTAGGTACCAGTTTGTGTAACTGTATGATATTTGTTGATACTCAGTAGTATCTCAGTAATATCTCAGTAGTATCTCTATTCTCCTCCTCCTGGGAGGAGGAGTACCCCGCAAGGGGGGAGGTGGTAGGTAAAATAAATACCTATTAATCATAACTCTAAGGAATTCTTTTTTCACCTACCACCTCCCCCTTCGGGTACTCCTCCTCCCAGGAGGAGGAGAATAGAGATACTACTGAGATACTACTGAAATACTACTGAAATACTACTGAAATACTACTGAAATACTACTGAAATACTGCTGAGATACTACTGAAACACTACTGAGTATTAAAAAATATCATATAGTTACCAGCCGGTACCTGCCTTACAAACTACTTGTCGCTTCTTTCAACCACGCCTGCTCTTCTTTGTCCAGGCTTGGCGATAGTTTTTCGTACACCGTCTGATGATATTGGTTCAACCATTCTATCTCTTCCGGAGTAAGTAACCCTCTGATGATACCTTTTTTGCAGATAGGGCAAAGGGTGATAGTCTCGAATTTCAGGTAACCGCCAAACATGCCTTCACCGGCAGGAACTGCCAGAACGAGATTCTCCGTCCGGATGCCATGACTGCCGGCTTTGTACACGCCCGGCTCGTTGGATGTAACCATACCGGGGCGCAACGTCACCGGATTCTCGTTCATGCGTATGCTTTGCGGCCCTTCGTGCACATTCAGGAAATGCCCTACGCCATGCCCGGTGCCATGCAGGTAATTCATGCGCCGCTGCCATATCGGCATACGCGCCAATACATCCAGTTGCGCGCCCCGCGTGCCTTCGGGGAAAACAGCCATTGCCAGCGCAATGTGCCCTTTCAGTATCAGGGTATAGTCTGTTTTCTCTTCTTCCGTCAGTTCGCCTAAAGCGATGGTACGGGTGATATCTGTTGTCCCGTCTAAATACTGGGCGCCTGAGTCTAACAATAAAAACCCTTCCGGCTTTAAGCATGTGTCTGTCTCGGGGGTAGCTTTATAATGCACAATAGCGCCGTGTTCCTTGTATCCGGCAATGGTATCGAAACTCTTTCCCATGTACAGAGGTTGCCCGGTGCGGAATTCGTGAAGTTTCCTGTCTACACTGATTTCCGTTTCTTTGCCGGAAGGGACAGCCCCTTCCAGCCATTTCAGGAACTTCACTAACGCTACTCCGTCTTTTTGCATGGCTGTACGTATGCCTGCAACCTCTTGCTCATTGCGGATGGCTTTCAACGGTGTAACCGGAGATGTGCCGTGAACAACCTTGCAGCCGGGGTTGACGGCAGAATACACGGCATAGTTCGTTTTAGCCGGATTGATAAGCATGCTCTCGACGCTGATCCGGTTAAGGAACCCTTCTACCTCATCGTAAGGATGCAGGCTTACCCCGGTTTCTTTTAAGTATGCGGTGACTTCGGCCGTCACCTTTTGCGGTTGGATAAAGTAGTGTACGCTTTCTTCTTCAATCAGCAGGTAGCTGACAACAACCGGATTGCAATGCACGTCGCTGCCGCGCAAATTCAAAGTCCATGCTATCTCATCGAGGGCAGACAGGAATAACGCTTTAGCCCGGCACTTTTCCAACTCACTCCGGATAATGGCGATTTTTTCCTTACTGCTTTTTCCGGCGTATTTCGTTTCATAAACAAAAGCCGGCGTTTCGGGCATGGGTGGGCGGTCGCTCCATAATTTATCCATCGGGTCGGGGATGTTCTTCAGTTGAATCCGCTTTCCTTGTAACTCAACTTCCATCTTCTCCACAGCTTCTGCCGAAAACATCTTCCCGTCAATGCCCACGGCATCGCCCGGACTGAGCCGAGCGCTGATAAACTCAGTAATGGAGGGTGTTTCGGGAAGCATCTCTTTGTAAAGCTCAATGCCCGTTCCTTCCAGTTGCCGGTCTGCCTGAATAAAATATCGCGAGTCTGTCCATAACCCCGCCTCGTTTGTGGTAACAACCACCGTTCCTGCCGAGCCGGTAAAACCGGATATCCATTCCCGCGATTTCCAATGCGGCGCAACATATTCGCTCAGGTGCGGGTCTGTACTCGGGATGATGAAAGCCTGTATCTCTTCTTTAGCGAACAACGCCCGCAAGCCCTGTATCCGGTTCTTTATAATCTGATTCATATACTAATATATAATAAGGTGTGAAATTTACCCCTCAAAGATACTCACTTTCCTTGAATATCCTTCTTTGCGCAACCTACTTTATTCGCTTTGCTTCTCCTTCCGCTCCTCCTTGCTGTTTCCCTTTCTTGCCACACTTTGCCCTGAACAGTTCAGGGCAACCGCATCAAAATAAATAATGAGAATTTAGCGAAGCAGATGATTAACAAGAGTATCTCTATTCTCCTCCTCCTGGGAGGAGGAGTACCCCGCAAGGGGGGAGGTGGTAGGTAAAACAAATACCTAATCCTAATTAAATACCTCTAAGGATTTCTTTTCTCACCTACCACCTCCCCCTGCGGGTACTCCTCCTCCCAGGAGGAGGAGAATAGAGATACTCTTGAATCATATAGCTTATTCCTGTACATTTTAATGCGGTTACCCTGATAACTGTTTTTCGGCTGCAAGCATTAGCCGGCTGAAAGAGGATACGAAAACATCTGCCGATCCTGCACCGCTGCAATGCAAACTCGGTACAAACTCGGTTCAAACTCGGTACAAATTCGGTTAAGTATAGCTTTTTACGGTAATGAACCGAATTTGCTACGAGAAAACACCAAGTCTGCAAAGGAGCGAATACAGGAAAAACCATAGCAGGTTACAGCAGTTTATTAAAACCTTGCGCACAAAAGCAAAAGCCGGAAAACATGGAAAAGGTAAAGGAAAACATACTCACCGGATTGCCGGGAAAATTGAAAAATGTGACAGGTGCGACTATTTAATGCCATTCATCCCTTTCGCGCATAGATTTTTTCCCGAAAGTTTTGTGAATAAAGAAAGTATGTGTAATTTTGCCGCTCAATTTAATCGTGAGATTTTTTAAACCATTAACATTTTAATAACAAGAAAATGATTGTAGTACCTGTAAAAGAAGGCGAGAACATTGAGAAAGCGCTGAAGAAGTTCAAAAGAAAATTTGAAAAAACCGGTATCGTTAAAGAGTTGAGAAGCAGACAACAATTCGACAAACCGTCTGTGACTAAGAGACTTAAGAAAGAACGCGCCGTTTACGTGCAACAACTTCAGCAAGTAGAAGAATAATAATTCGTAATTTCCTTTGAATTATTGAATTCTTTTCATACATTCGTTGCATGATTTAGATATGTAGCGATATGTTGTTGACAGACTCTTTTCTTGACTATCTTTTGTATGAACGGAATTACGCCAAAGGTACCGTAGAGTATTACCGGTCGGATATCCTTGAATTACAAAAGTTTGGTGAAGAACAAATCGGAGATATCACTCCTGAGAAGGTAGATGTTGAACTCGTCCGTGATTGGATTGCTTCCCTGATGGACAGGGGATACGTTGCTTCTACCATTAACCGAAAACTGAGTTCGATTCGGGCATATTACAAATTCCTCTTGCGAAGAGGGCTGGTGACGGTGGACCCGCTGCGAAAATTGACGGGGCCAAAGAAAAAAAAGCCGCTTCCGGTGTTTCTGAAAGAGGGAGATATGAACCGCCTGCTGGATGATGTAGACTTTGGAGATGGATTTGAAGGGTGTCGCGACCACATGATTATCGAAATGTTTTATGCCACCGGCATGCGGCTTTCGGAATTAGTGGGCTTGAATGACGAAGATGTGGATTTCTCAATGTCACATATTAAGGTGACAGGGAAACGAAACAAACAACGTTTGATACCTTTTGCTAAAGAGTTGGAATTTTCGATGCGTGAGTATATCAACATGCGGAATGAGACATTCCCGGTTCGTTCGGGCGCTTTCTTTGTAGGAAAGAGCGGGCGGCGGCTTTATCCGAATTTCGTAGCATCGCTTGTGAGACGCAATCTATCAAAAGTAGTGACTGTAAAGAAAAGAAGTCCCCACGTGCTGAGGCATACCTTCGCGACAGCTATGTTAAATCATGGCGCCGACCTGAATTCAATAAAGGAACTTCTCGGGCACGAGAGCTTGGCGACAACGGAAGTATATACACATACTACTTTTGAAGAACTTAAAAAAGTGTATAACCAGGCTCATCCTCGAGCCTAAAAGTAAGGAGGTCAGTATGGAAGTAAGAATTCAATCAATTCACTTTGACGCATCAGAACAGTTGCAGGTTTTTATTCAAAAAAAAGTTGCAAAGTTAGAGAAGTATTACGATGATATTAAGAAAGTAGAGGTGTCATTAAAGGTAGTTAAGCCAGAGTCGGCCGAAAACAAAGAAGCCGGTGTGAAAGTGATTGTACCGAATGGTGAATTTTATGCAAGTAAAATCTGTGACACGTTTGAAGAGGCAGTCGACCTGAATGTCGAAGCTTTGGAAAAACAACTGGTTAAACATAAGGAAAAACAACGGAACAAATAAAAATTCGCTAAAATTTTGCGGAAAAGAAATAAATGCCTAAATTTGCAGCCGTTTCGCTCTTATAGAACGTAACGGTTGCATTTTTTGAGTAATTGCCTCTTTAGCTCAGCTGGCCAGAGCACGTGATTTGTAATCTCGGGGTCGTTGGTTCGAATCCGACAAGAGGCTCGGAAAAGATAAAGGAAAAAAGAGATCTTTGTTTTTTAAAAGGGCAAATACCAGAGTGGCCAAATGGGGCAGACTGTAAATCTGCTGGCTTACGCCTTCGGTGGTTCGAATCCATCTTTGCCCACACCTCTTTTACTTCCTGCTGTTATAGCTCAGTGGTAGAGCACTTCCTTGGTAAGGAAGAGGTCCCGGGTTCAAATCCCGGTAACAGCTCAGAAAAGATGTAAATGCTGATTATTAATCAAATAAATAACAAGTAAAGCTATGGCTAAAGAGAAATTCGAACGTAAAAAACCGCATGTAAACATCGGTACAATTGGTCACGTTGACCACGGAAAAACCACGTTGACTGCTGCTATCACTACAGTGTTGGCAAAGAAAGGTCTTTCAGAAGTTAAGTCTTTCGACCAGATCGACAACGCTCCTGAAGAAAAAGAAAGAGGTATTACTATCAATACTTCTCACGTAGAGTATGAAACCGCTAACCGTCACTATGCACACGTAGACTGCCCGGGTCACGCCGACTACGTAAAGAACATGGTAACTGGTGCTGCTCAGATGGACGGTGCTATCATCGTAGTTGCTGCAACTGATGGTCCGATGCCTCAAACCCGTGAACACATCCTGTTGGCTCGTCAGGTAAACGTACCGAGACTGGTTGTATTTATGAATAAATGCGACATGGTTGACGATGAAGAAATGTTGGAACTCGTTGAAATGGAAATGCGCGATTTGCTCGCTGCCTATGAATTCGACGGTGATAACACTCCGTTTGTTCGTGGCTCTGCTTTGGGCGGCTTGAATGGCGTTGAAAAATGGGAAGAAAAAATCATGGAACTGATGGATGCAGTTGATACTTGGATTCCGCTGCCTCCGCGTGATATTGATAAACCATTCTTGATGCCTGTTGAAGACGTATTCTCTATCACCGGTCGTGGTACTGTTGCTACCGGTCGTATTGAAGCCGGTATCATCCATGTAGGTGATGAAGTTGAAATCCTTGGTTTGGGTGAAGATAAGAAATGCGTTGTAACCGGTGTTGAAATGTTCCGCAAACTGTTGGATCAAGGTGAAGCCGGCGATAACGTAGGTTTATTGCTTCGTGGTATCAACAAGGACGAAATCAAACGCGGTATGGTTCTTTGCAAACCGGGTCAGATTAAACCTCACTCTAAATTCAAAGCTTCTATCTACGTTTTGAAGAAAGAAGAAGGTGGTCGTCACACTCCGTTCCACAACAAATACCGTCCTCAATTCTATCTGCGTACAATGGACTGTACAGGTGAAATCACTCTTCCGGAAGGAACTGAAATGGTAATGCCTGGCGATAACGTAGAGATCAACGTAGAATTGATCTACCCGGTAGCTCTGAATGTAGGTTTGCGTTTCGCTATCCGCGAAGGTGGACGTACAGTAGGTTCCGGTCAGATTACTGAAATTCTCGACTAATACGAAAAAATACCATAATCAGTTCCCGGCATTAACAGCCGGGAACTGATTAAGAAACTGTTTTGAATTTATTCAGCATTCTTTTAAGAATTGTTTTTGAAACTGTTTTTTTGTTTTTAAGAGGAGCATAGCGAGCTATGCGACGGGTGAAGACAGAAAAAGAGACCGAAAACAAACTTTAAAAGAGACTGGTTAAAATAAGTAGAAAGAAATTCAAGACAGTTTCTTGTTCACACGGGAGTAGCTCAGTTGGTAGAGCACCGGTCTCCAAAACCGGGTGTCGGGAGTTCGAGCCTCTCCTCCCGTGCTAATATTTTCAAAATGAAGAAGATTGTAGCTTATATTAAAGAAACTTACGACGAACTTGTTCATAAAGTGTCGTGGCCTACTTATTCTGAACTTACTAACAGTGCAGTAGTTGTTTTATATGCTTCCCTACTTATTGCATTGATAGTATTTTTGATGGATCTCGGTTTCCAAACCGTAATGGAAAAAATAGTTTATCCAAAGTAAAAACGAAGGAGAATGTCTGAGATTGAAAAAAAATGGTACGTCCTGCGTGCTATTAGTGGAAAAGAAGCTAAGGTAAAGGAATACCTTGAAGCTGATATTAAAAACAGCGGCCTTGGTGATTATGTATCTCAGGTATTGATTCCTACCGAAAAGGTTTATCAGGTTCGCAATGGTAAAAAGATTGTGAAAGAGAGAAGTTATCTCCCTGGTTACGTTTTGGTGGAGGCTGCTCTGGTGGGTGAGGTTGCTCATCACATGAGAAATACTCCTAATGTGATTGGATTCTTGGGAGGATCGGAAAAACCCGTTCCCTTGAGACAATCGGAAGTGAATCGTATACTTGGTACGGTGGACGAACTGCAGATGGATGGTGAAGAACTGAATATCCCGTATGTAGTTGGCGAAACCGTGAAAGTAAATTATGGTCCGTTCAGTGGATTCAGTGGTATCATTGAAGAAGTGAATACCGAAAAGAAGAAGCTTAAGGTTATGGTGAAAATATTCGGACGGAAAACTCCGCTCGAATTAGGCTTTATGCAAGTAGAAAAGGAATAATGCAGATGTTACGCTGTAGTATTCTTTATTAATGTTTATATATAAATCAATAAAAAATGGCTAAAGAAGTTGCTGGACTAATCAAATTACAGATTAAAGGAGGCGCGGCAAACCCATCACCTCCCGTAGGACCTGCTTTGGGTTCCAAGGGTGTTAATATCATGGAGTTTTGCAAGCAATTCAATGCCAGAACCCAAGATAAGGCAGGTAAAATATTGCCTGTTATTATCACTTACTACACGGATAAGTCTTTTGATTTTGTAATCAAGACTCCTCCTGTTGCTATTCAATTACTTGAAGTAGCTAAGGTAAAAGGTGGTTCTGCTGAGCCTAACCGTAAGAAAATTGCCGAAATTACTTGGGAACAGGTTCGTACGATTGCTCAGGACAAACTGGTGGACTTGAACTGTTTCACTATAGAAGCTGCCATGAAAATGGTTGCGGGTACGGCTCGAAGTATGGGTATCACTGTAAAAGGGGAGTTCCCGGTTAATAATTAATAAACTTCAATTAGAATGGGTAAACTGACAAAAAAACAAAAGTTGGCTGCAGAAAAAATTGAAGCAGGGAAAACATACTCACTGAAAGAAGCTGCATCTTTGGTAAAGGAAATCACTTATACCAAGTTTGATGCTTCTGTGGATATTGATGTACGTTTGGGTGTTGACCCGCGTAAAGCAAATCAGATGGTGAGAGGTGTCGTATCACTTCCTCATGGTACTGGTAAGGTTGTACGCGTTTTGGTGCTTTGTACACCGGATGTTGAGGCTGCTGCTAAAGAAGCCGGAGCTGACTATGTTGGTCTTGACGAATATATTGAAAAGATCAAAGGTGGATGGACTGATGTGGATGTAATCATCACCATGCCGTCTATCATGGGTAAAATTGGTGCGCTCGGTCGTGTGCTCGGTCCTCGTGGATTGATGCCTAACCCGAAGAGTGGTACTGTGACTATGGATGTTGCTAAAGCTGTAAGAGAAGTAAAACAAGGTAAGATCGACTTTAAAGTAGATAAGACCGGTATTGTACATACTTCTATTGGTAAAGTATCATTTAATGCTGAACAAATTCGTGACAATGCGAAGGAATTCGTTTCTACTTTAAATAAGCTAAAACCGACCGCAGCCAAAGGTACATATATTAAGAGTATTTATCTTTCCAGCACAATGAGTGCGGGCATCAAAATTGACCCGAAATCAGTAGAAGAGAACTAATAAAACGGAGTAATAATGAGAAAGGAAGATAAAAGTACGATTATTGAGCAGATTGCTGCTACGGTAAAGGAATATAGTCACTTCTATTTGATAGACATTACGGCAATGAATGCTGCTGTTACCAGCGCATTGAGAAGAGAATGTTTTAAATCTGACATCAAACTGATGTTGGTTAAGAATACATTGCTTCACAAAGCATTGGAAAGTCTGGAAGAGGATTATTCTCCGCTTTATGGTTGCTTGAAAGGTACTACAGCTATTATGTTCTGTAATACTGCCAACTTACCCGCTAAGTTGATCAAAGCCAAAGCTAAAGATGGTATTCCCGGACTGAAAGCTGCGTATGCGGAAGAAAGCTTCTATGTTGGCGCTGACCAGTTGGATGCTCTCGTTAGTATCAAGAGTAAGAATGAAGTTATTGCCGATATCGTTGCCTTGTTGCAATCACCGGCCAAGAATGTTATTTCTGCTCTTCAATCAGGTGGAAACACCATTCACGGAGTTCTCAAGACTCTTGGTGAGCGTACCGAAGCATAAAAATGTTATAGGTGTAACAACCTTGGGACTAATATCCCGAATAAAATTTTCATAAACAATTAAGTAATTAAACAATTAAAATAATACAAAAATGGCAGATTTGAAAGCTTTTGCAGAACAATTAGTTAACTTGACAGTAAAAGAAGTTAATGAACTTGCAACTATCCTTAAAGAAGAATATGGTAATTGAACCTGCTGCTGCAGCTGTTGCTGTTGCTGCTCCTGCTGCTGCCGCAGCTGTTGTAGAAGAAAAAACTTCTTTTGATGTAGTATTGAAGAGCGCTGGTGCAGCGAAACTTCAAGTAGTTAAAGCCGTTAAGGAAGCTTGTGGTCTTGGCTTGAAAGAAGCTAAAGATTTAGTAGACGGTGCCCCTAGTGTAGTTAAGGAAGGTTTGGCTAAAGACGAGGCAGAATCATTGAAAAAAACATTGGAAGAAGCTGGAGCTGAAGTTGAACTTAAATAACATTAGCCTGTATATCAGGTAGTTCGGTTAAGAACCCTTCCGAAGAGGGTTCTTAACCTTTTTGTGTATATATTTAAAATTGAGTTCTACAAATCCATTAACAGATGTCTTCAAATACTGTAAACCAAAGAATTAATTTTGCTTCAACTAAAAATCCGCTTGAATATCCGGATTTCTTGGAAGTGCAATTAAAGTCATTCAAAGACTTTTTGCAACTGGATACCCCACCTGAAAAGCGTAAGAACGAGGGACTGTATAAAGTATTTGCTGAAAACTTCCCTATTGCCGATACAAGAAACAATTTTGTTCTTGAATTTTTGGACTATTATATTGATCCGCCGCGTTATACTATCGACGATTGTATAGAGCGAGGGCTTACATATAGCGTGCCTTTAAAAGCAAAATTGAAATTGTATTGTACCGATCCTGATCATGAGGATTTTGATACGGTTATTCAGGATGTATTCCTTGGACCTATTCCTTATATGACGGATAAGGCGACTTTCGTTATCAACGGTGCGGAACGTGTCGTTGTATCACAACTTCACCGTTCTCCGGGTGTATTCTTCGGTCAAAGCGTACATGCAAATGGTACTAAACTTTATTCCGCCCGCATTATTCCGTTTAAGGGGTCGTGGATTGAATTTGCCACCGACATTAATAATGTCATGTACGCATATATCGATCGTAAGAAAAAGTTGCCCGTAACTACATTGTTGAGAGCTATCGGATTTGAGAATGATAAGGATATTCTTGAAATTTTCAATTTAGCCGAAGATGTAAAAGTCAATAAGACTAATCTCAAAAAAGTGTTGGGGCGTAAGTTGGCGGCTCGTGTTCTGAAGACATGGATTGAAGATTTTGTAGACGAAGATACCGGTGAAGTAGTTTCTATTGAACGCAATGAAGTTGTAATTGACCGTGAAACTCTTATCGAACCGGAGCATGTTGATATCATATTAGAGTCGGGCGTTCAGAATATTCTTGTTCATAAAGAAGAACCGAATCAGTCAGACTACTCTATAATATATAATACACTTCAGAAAGACCCGAGTAACTCGGAAAAAGAAGCGGTATTGTATATCTATCGCCAGTTGCGTAATGCAGACCCTGCTGACGATGCCAGTGCGCGTGAAGTCATCAACAACCTGTTCTTCTCTGAAAAAAGATATGATTTGGGTGATGTAGGTCGTTATAGGATTAACAAGAAGTTGAATCTGACGACTGACATGGATGTACGTGTTCTGACTAAAGAAGATATCATTGAAATCATCAAGTATCTGATTGAGTTGATTAACTCAAAGGCTGATGTGGATGATATTGACCACTTGAGTAACCGTCGCGTACGTACGGTAGGCGAGCAATTGTCCAATCAATTTGCGATTGGTTTGGCTCGTATGTCCCGTACAATTCGCGAGCGTATGAATGTGCGCGATAATGAAGTATTTACTCCGATTGATTTGATTAATGCCAAGACTATATCTTCCGTTATCAACTCATTCTTCGGAACAAATGCTTTGTCTCAGTTTATGGATCAGACAAATCCGTTGGCTGAAATTACGCATAAACGTCGTATGTCCGCCCTTGGTCCTGGTGGTCTGTCGCGTGAACGTGCCGGATTTGAAGTACGTGACGTGCACTATACTCACTACGGCCGTCTTTGTCCGATTGAAACACCGGAAGGCCCGAACATCGGTTTGATTTCTTCTTTGTGTGTGTTTGCTAAAATTAATGAGCTTGGATTCATTGAAACTCCATATCGTAAAGTTGCAAATAGCAAAGTGGATCTTTCTAATGAAGGTTTGGCTTATTTGACGGCTGAAGAGGAAGAAGCCAAGATTATTGCTCAGGGTAATGCCCCGTTGAATGATGATGGTACCTTTGTTCGCGATAGAGTAAAGGCTCGTCAGGATGCTGATTATCCGGTAGTAGCTCCGGATGAAGTAGAATTGATGGACGTTTCTCCTCAACAGATTGCTTCTATTGCTGCATCTTTGATTCCTTTCCTGGAACATGACGATGCTAACCGTGCGTTGATGGGATCAAACATGATGCGCCAGGCAGTTCCTTTGTTGAGAAGTGAAGCTCCTATCGTAGGCACAGGAATTGAACGTCAGTTGGTTCGCGACTCTCGTACGCAGGTTACTGCTGAGGGTGATGGCGTAATTGATTTCGTTGATGCTACTACCATCCGTATTTTGTATGACCGTACGGAAGATGAAGAGTTTGTGAGCTTTGAGCCGGCGTTAAAAGAATATTATGTTCCGAAGTGGCGTCGTACCAACCAGAACATGACGATTGACCTTCGTCCTATCTGCGAAAAAGGTCAACGTGTGACGAAAGGCCAGATTCTGACTGAAGGTTATTCTACAGAGAATGGTGAGTTGGCCTTGGGTAAGAACCTGTTGGTTGCTTACATGCCGTGGAAAGGTTATAACTATGAGGATGCTATTGTATTGAACGAACGTGTGGTTCGTGAAGATATATTGACTTCTATTCACGTTGAGGAATACTCGTTGGAAGTTCGCGAAACGAAGCGAGGTATGGAAGAGTTGACTTCCGATATCCCGAATGTGAGCGAAGAAGCTACAAAAGACTTGGATGAGAATGGTATTGTACGTATAGGTGCTCATATTCAGCCGGGAGACATATTGATTGGTAAGATTACTCCGAAAGGTGAGTCAGACCCTTCTCCGGAGGAAAAGTTGCTCCGTGCCATTTTCGGTGATAAGGCGGGCGATGTGAAAGACGCTTCTTTGAAAGCTTCTCCTTCTTTGAAAGGCGTTGTGATTGACAAGCGTTTGTTCTCGCGAGTAGTCAAGAGTCGTAGTTCTAAGTTGGCCGATAAGGCTCTGTTACCGAAGATTGATGATGAATTTGATTCAAAGGTTGCTGCCCTGAGGGGTGTTTTGATCAGAAAACTATTGAAGTTGACTGAGAACTCTGTATCAGAAGGTGTGAAAGACTATATGGGTGCTGAGGTTATATCCAAAGGCGCAAAATTTTCTCCCTCTGATTTCGGTGATTTGGACTTTACCTCTGTCCAATTGAGCAACTGGACGAACGATGTTCGTATCAATGGTATGATTCGTGACTTAGTGATGAACTTCATTAAGAAGTATAAAGAGCTGGATGCCGAACTGAAGCGTAAGAAATTTGCCATTACCATTGGTGATGAACTTCCTGCAGGTATTATTCAGATGGCAAAAGTATATATTGCTAAAAAACGTAAGATTGGTGTTGGTGATAAGATGGCGGGGCGTCACGGTAATAAGGGTATTGTTTCCCGTGTTGTTCGTCAGGAAGAAATGCCGTTCCTTGCAGATGGTACTCCGGTAGATATTGTTTTGAATCCGTTGGGTGTACCTTCCCGTATGAACATCGGTCAGATATTTGAGGCTGTTTTAGGTAGTGCCGGTAAGAAATTAGGTGTGAAGTTTGCTACCCCTATTTTTGACGGTGCAGCATTGGAAGACTTGAACGAATGGACTGACAAGGCCGGTTTGCCACGTTATGGTAAAACCAAGTTGTATGATGGTGGTACAGGTGAACCGTTTGACCAACATGCTACCGTAGGTGTCACTTACATGTTGAAATTGGGACACATGGTTGAAGATAAGATGCATGCACGTTCTATTGGCCCGTATTCTTTGATTACTCAACAGCCGTTAGGCGGTAAGGCGCAATTTGGTGGACAACGCTTCGGAGAAATGGAAGTTTGGGCGCTCGAAGCATTTGGCGCTGCACATATCCTGCAAGAAATCCTGACTATCAAGTCTGATGATGTTGTAGGTCGTTCAAGAGCTTATGAAGCAATTGTAAAAGGTGAACCGATGCCGCAACCTGGTATTCCTGAGTCACTCAATGTATTGCTGCATGAGTTGAGAGGTTTAGGTCTTAGCATCAACTTGGAATAATTATTATGTTAATAGTTGGGAGTGACTGCCTGTCTGCTCCCAACTGTTAATTCTCAAATTACAATTGTCAATTTCAATTATATATAATAAAGTATGGCTTTTAGAAAAGATAACAAGATAAAGAGTAATTTCTCGAAGATTTCTATTGGTTTGGCTTCTCCGGAAGAAATCCTTGAGAATTCGAGTGGTGAAGTTTTAAAGCCTGAAACCATTAACTATCGTACGTATAAGCCTGAACGTGACGGTTTGTTCTGTGAACGTATTTTTGGTCCGATAAAGGACTATGAATGCCATTGCGGTAAATACAAACGTATCCGTTATAAAGGTATTGTTTGCGATCGTTGTGGTGTGGAAGTGACTGAAAAGAAGGTACGTCGTGAGCGCATGGGACACATTCAGTTGGTAGTGCCGGTAGCTCATATCTGGTATTTTCGTTCTCTTCCCAATAAGATCGGTTATTTGTTGGGGTTACCGACAAAGAAGCTCGATTCCATTATTTATTATGAGCGTTATGTAGTAATCCAAGCCGGTGTAATGTCTGGTGAGATTGCTGAATATGATTTGCTCTCTGAAGAAGAATATCTGGATTTGATGGAAAGATTGCCGAAAGACAATCAATTCCTGGAAGATTCGGATCCTAATAAATTTATTGCCAGGATGGGCGCGGAAGCTATTTATGATTTATTGGCCCGCTTGGACTTGGATGCGCTGTCTTATGAATTACGTCACCGTGCAGGTAATGATGCCTCACAGCAACGTAAGAATGAAGCATTGAAGCGTCTTCAGGTTGTTGAATCGTTCCGTGCTTCTCGTGGGCGTAATAAACCGGAGTGGATGATTGTGCGTATTGTGCCGGTTATTCCGCCCGAACTTCGTCCATTGGTTCCGTTGGATGGTGGTCGTTTTGCTACTTCTGACTTGAATGACCTTTATCGTCGTGTGATTATTCGTAACAATCGTCTGAAGAGATTGATTGAGATTAAAGCTCCTGAGGTTATCTTGCGTAACGAAAAACGTATGTTACAGGAAGCTGTAGACTCGTTGTTCGATAATTCACGTAAGTCCAGTGCAGTGAAAACGGATGCAAACCGTCCTTTGAAGTCCCTTTCTGATAGTTTGAAAGGTAAGCAAGGACGTTTCCGTCAGAATTTGCTGGGTAAACGTGTTGACTACTCAGCACGTTCGGTAATCGTTGTAGGCCCGGAACTGAAAATGGGTGAATGTGGTATCCCGAAACTGATGGCTGCTGAATTATACAAACCGTTTATCATTCGTAAGTTGATTGAGCGTGGTATTGTAAAGACTGTTAAGAGCGCCAAGAAGATTGTAGACCGCAAGGAAGCGGTAATCTGGGATATTCTGGAACACGTAATGAAAGGTCATCCGGTATTGTTGAACCGTGCGCCGACACTGCACCGTCTGGGTATCCAGGCATTCCAGCCCAAAATGATCGAAGGAAAAGCTATTCAGTTACATCCGTTGGCATGTACGGCTTTCAATGCCGACTTCGATGGTGACCAGATGGCTGTTCACTTGCCTTTGAGTAATGAAGCTATTTTGGAAGCTCAGATGTTGATGCTTCAATCCCATAATATTCTGAATCCGGCTAATGGAGCCCCTATCACTGTACCTTCTCAGGATATGGTGCTTGGTTTGTACTACATTACTAAGCTGCGTAAGGGTGCAAAAGGTGAAGGACTGATATTCTATGGTCCGGAAGAAGCCCTGATTGCTTACAATGAAGGCAAGGTTGATATTCATGCCCCGATTAGCGTTGTTGTGAAGGATGTGGATGAGAATGGTAATGTCTTTGATAAGATGATGCATGATACTTCGGTGGGACGCGTAATCGTTAACGAGATTGTTCCTCCCGAAGCAGGTTATATTAATACCATTATCTCTAAGAAAACACTTCGCGATATCATTAGTGATGTAATCAAGGTATGTGGTGTGGCAAAAGCTGCCGATTTCTTGGATGGTATTAAGAATCTGGGTTATCAGATGGCTTTCAAGGGTGGCTTGTCATTCAACTTGGGAGATATTATCATTCCTGATCAGAAAGAATCTTTGGTGCAAAAAGGATATGACGAAGTTGAGCAGGTGATTAATAACTATAACATGGGTTTCATCACTAACAATGAACGTTATAATCAGGTGATTGATATCTGGACACACGTTAATTCTGAACTGTCTAACATATTGATGAAGACCATTTCCAGCGATGATCAAGGTTTCAACTCTGTATATATGATGTTGGATTCCGGCGCTCGTGGTTCCAAGGAACAGATTCGTCAGTTGTCAGGTATGCGTGGTTTGATGGCGAAGCCGCAGAAAGCAGGTGCAGAAGGTGGGCAGATCATTGAAAATCCGATTCTTTCAAACTTTAAGGAAGGCCTTTCGGTATTGGAGTACTTTATCTCTACACACGGTGCGCGTAAAGGTTTGGCAGATACTGCATTGAAGACGGCTGACGCAGGATACCTGACTCGTCGTCTGGTGGACGTGTCTCATGACGTGATTATTAATGAAGAAGACTGCGGTACGCTTCGCGGATTGGTTTGTATGGACTTGAAGAATAATGATGAAATTATTGCTACACTGTATGAACGCATCCTTGGCCGTGTATCCGTGCACGATATTGTTCATCCTACTACAGGCGAATTGCTGGTTGCCGGAGGTGAAGAAATAACAGAGGAAATTGCTAAGAAGATCCAAAACTCTCCGATTGAAAGTGTTGAAATACGTTCGGTATTGACTTGTGAATCGAAAAAGGGCGTTTGTGCGAAATGTTATGGACGTAACCTTGCAACAAGCCGGATGGTTCAGAGAGGTGAGGCTGTTGGTGTTATTGCTGCACAGTCTATCGGTGAACCGGGCACGCAGTTGACGTTGCGTACTTTCCACGCCGGTGGTACGGCGGCAAATATTGCTGCCAATGCAAGCATTGTGACTAAGAATCCGGCCCGTTTGGAATTCGAAGAACTTCGTACGGTAGATGTTGTAGATGAAGCAGGTGAACCCGCAAAAGTTGTAGTCGGTCGTTTGGCTGAAGTACGCTTTGTGGATGTAAATACCGGAATCGTTCTTTCTACGCATAATGTACCTTACGGTTCTACTCTTTATGCTGCCGACGGTGAGGTAGTAGGAAAAGGCAAGTTGATAGCTCGTTGGGATCCGTTTAATGCTGTAATTATAACAGAAGCTGCGGGTAGAATTGAATTCGAAGGCGTTATAGAGAACGTTACTTATAAGGTTGAATCCGACGAATCTACCGGTTTGCGTGAAATTATCATTATTGAGTCTAAGGATAAAACGAAAGTTCCGATGGCTCATATTATGACGGAAGACGGAGATTTGGTTCGTACATATAACCTTCCGGTGGGAGGTCACGTAGTGATAGAAAACGGTCAGAAAGTAAAAGCCGGTGAAGTTATCGTGAAAATCCCCCGCGCAGTTGGTAAGGCTGGTGACATCACGGGTGGTCTTCCTCGTGTAACTGAGTTGTTCGAGGCTCGTAATCCGTCCAATCCTGCTGTTGTTTCTGAAATTGATGGTGAGGTTACAATGGGTAAAGTGAAGCGTGGTAACCGCGAAATAGTTGTTACTTCTAAGACCGGTGAGGTTAAGAAGTATCTGGTACCGCTGTCTAAGCAGATTCTGGTACAGGAAAATGACTATGTGCGTGCAGGTACTCCATTGTCCGACGGCGCTATTACTCCCGCTGATATTCTTGCAATTAAAGGTCCGACGGCTGTTCAGGAATACATTGTAAACGAAGTACAGGATGTTTATCGCTTGCAGGGTGTGAAGATTAATGATAAGCACTTTGAGATTATCGTTCGTCAGATGATGCGTAAAGTTGAAATTGATGAACCGGGTGATACACGCTTCCTGGAGCAACAGATCGTGGATAAGATGGAATTCATGGAAGAGAATGATCGTATCTGGGGTAAGAAAGTGGTTGTTAACGCAGGTAATTCTCAGAACCTGCAACCCGGACAGATTGTTACTGCCCGTAAGTTGCGCGATGAGAACAGTATGCTGAAACGGCGTGACTTGAAACCTGTTGAAGTACGTGACGCTGTTCCGGCTACTTCCACACAGATTCTTCAAGGTATTACCCGTGCGGCTCTGCAAACTGCCAGCTTTATGTCTGCTGCTTCATTCCAGGAGACTACCAAAGTATTGAACGAAGCTGCTATTAATGGTAAAGTTGATAAGTTGGAAGGTATGAAAGAGAATGTGATTTGTGGTCACTTGATACCTGCCGGTACGGGTCAGCGTGAATTTGAGAAGATTATTGTCGGTTCCAAAGAAGAGTACGACCGTATCCTTGCAAACAAGAAAACGGTACTTGATTATAATTCGATGGATGTCGAAGAATAAGATGTAATAAATACAATTAGTTGATTTTTAATGGAAGAGAGAGAGAAACATCCCTTTAAAAAGGATGCTTTCTCTCTTTTTTTGTTTGCCTGTATGCTTCGTTCTCCATATTTTGGAATCACCTGCAACTTCCGGTACATGATTTTTAGTGTTGAAGAATGTAATTCATCCCGTAGAGTGGTTCAAACTACTTAGTAGTAGTTGGTCAATTACTTAGTAGTAGTTAGTCAATTACTTAGTAGTAGTTGGTCAACTACTACTAAGTAGTTCAGACACTACTACTAAGTAAATTCAAATAGTTCAGATAAGAAGAGTAACCCATACACCGGAAGTTTCGGTTGAACCTATTTTAACCACTTTCGGCCTCTTTGCCGATAGAATATTTTCAGTAGAATTGCGCTTACTCTGCTTCCTTCATTGTATCTTTGGGCAATATTTAATAAAAAATCGCAATATGGAAAATCAAGACAACAACAATGGACAGCTCCAGATAGAGTTGAAAGAAGAAGTAGCTCAAGGCATCTATGCCAATCTTGCCATTATCACACACTCCAGTTCTGAATTCGTACTGGATTTTGTACGAGTATTGCCGGGTATGCCGAAAGCTGGAGTGCAATCGCGCATCGTTTTGGCACCTGAACACGCCAAACGCTTACTACGCGCACTCGAAGAAAACCTCGGTAAATATGAACGAATGTTTGGCCCTATCCAAATGCCGGACGGAGCAGTAAGAATGCCTTCGTTCCCTAACGTAAAAGGAGATGCCTGAAAGGGATAGATTATTATATTAGTTTCAGTACATGACGAAAAACGTCGCTATCAAATTGTCATTTTGTATTTTCTGTATGCTTCAGAATGCGATATTTCCGTCCGAAGACAAGGACGGTTGGAAATACGGAAGTAAAAATCCGTATCTTCCTGGCATATAGCGGAATATCGAAATATGTACATCTCTAAAAAAATGCGGAAGCCTCTTTCGCAGGAGTTTTTAGTGGCTTAATCTCACCGGATTTATGTGGCTTTTGTACCGGATATATGCGGTTGCTGTACGGCATATATATGGTTCGCGCACGATATATATATGGTTCGCGCACGATATATATGTGGTTCAAGCACGGCATATATCCCGTTCACGCTCCATCTATATCCGGTTCGTGCAGCAAGCAAGCAAGTGTTGTATAAATCCTGTATATCAGTCACGATTTACGCAAGATACCCGTATATATATACAGAATACCGTGTTTGTAGTTTCTATTTCTCTTGTTTTTGCAGAAATGTGAGTTAGGGAAAAGATACTTTAGTTGTCTTTTTGCAAGCCAATACAGCTTTAAGGTTGCACATTGTCAATCCGGTCAATCTTCGGTACTTAGCCTGTATTATTCATACTTCAGGAGTAAAGGAGTTATCGCTTCGCTCATGAGTTAGCCTACATTATTCATAGTGTAAGTACTTCGTAATAATTATTTTTACTATAAATGAGAATTTATGCTTGAACACAGAGTCACAGAGTTTTTCCTCTGCGACGCAGTCGCCCTCTCTGTGTACTCTTATTCAGGTTCTCTTCTTAAAAGAAAGATAAAACTCTGTGTCTCTGTGACTCTGTGTTCAAGCATCAAGCATAAATTCTCATTTATGACGAAACACTTATGAATAATGCAGGTTAGAACTGTTTCGATTTTACCCGGCATTAGTTCCACTTCAAACACCTTTCTTTATTAACGTCCATGTACAGTCTTTTGAAAGCTGTTTCTGAAAATGCTCTTCTGTCTTTGAGAGAAGCGTAACGGACTATGTAACAAATATGAGCGGGAAAACAGACCGGAGACAAGCTCAAAAGAAGTAGATAAAGATTTAAGAAAGGAAAATCAAAACAGTTTCTTACGTATCAGTGATTGTACTTTGGAGATAAATAATTGCAGGTAGTGCATTGATTTTCCAAAACTTATTCGTATCTTTGCAGCCCAAAATATGTATTTGCGAAATTAAATATAACAATAAAATATATAATTAAAAACAATTAAAATGCCTACAATTCAGCAATTAGTAAGAAAAGGACGTGAGGTGTTGGTGGAGAAAAGTAAATCTCCGGCCCTTGACTCATGCCCTCAAAGACGTGGCGTTTGCGTGAGAGTGTACACAACCACTCCGAAAAAACCGAATTCTGCAATGCGTAAAGTTGCACGTGTACGTTTGACCAATGGTAAGGAGGTGAACTCTTACATCCCGGGAGAAGGACACAACTTGCAGGAACACTCTATTGTATTAGTACGCGGCGGTCGTGTTAAAGACCTTCCGGGTGTACGTTATCACATTGTCCGTGGTACGTTGGATACTGCAGGTGTTGCAGGTCGTACTCAACGACGTTCCAAATATGGAGCTAAACGTCCGAAACCAGGACAGGTAGCAGCGCCGGTTAAGAAGAAAAAGTAATTAAATAGCTTTGCACCGTAACAGTTAAATTAAAAGTAGTAACTTACGTTTTAGTTTATTGGAAATGCTAAAAGGTTGAGTAAATTCTCCGGTGGGGGAGTTGAAGAAGTCAAGAAGTAGACAACCAAAAACGAAAACATTATTCTTTCAAACAATGAGAAAAGCAAAACCCAAAAAACGTGTGATCCTGCCGGATCCCGTGTTTAATGACCAAAAGGTTTCAAAATTCGTAAACCATCTGATGTATGATGGAAAGAAGAATACATCTTATGAAATCTTCTATGCGGCTTTGGAAACAGTAAAAACAAAACTTCCTAACGAAGAAAAATCCGCTCTTGAAATTTGGAAAAAAGCATTGGATAATGTAACACCCCAGGTAGAGGTTAAGTCCCGTCGTGTAGGTGGCGCAACATTCCAGGTTCCGACTGAAATCCGTCCGGATCGTAAAGAATCAATCTCTATGAAGAATTTGATTATCTTTGCCCGTAAACGTGGTGGCAAGTCAATGGCTGATAAGTTGGCTGCTGAAATCATGGATGCATTCAACGAACAAGGCGGTGCCTTCAAACGCAAAGAAGACATGCACAGAATGGCCGAAGCTAACCGTGCATTTGCTCATTTTAGATTCTAATACTATAAGGAAAACCGATTTAGATTAAAAATTAAAGTAAAAGGAATTAAAAATGGCTAAGCAAGATTTACATTTGACGCGTAATATTGGTATCATGGCTCATATTGACGCCGGTAAAACAACAACTTCTGAGCGTATTCTTTTCTATACAGGTTTGACTCACAAAATTGGTGAGGTGCACGATGGCGCAGCTACAATGGACTGGATGGCCCAGGAACAGGAACGTGGTATCACTATCACCTCTGCTGCTACAACAACTCGTTGGAAATACGCAGGTGATACTTATAAGATTAACCTGATAGATACCCCGGGACACGTTGACTTTACTGCTGAAGTAGAGCGTTCATTGCGTATCTTGGATGGAGCCGTTGCTGCATATTGTGCAGTGGGCGGTGTTGAACCGCAGTCCGAAACTGTATGGCGTCAGGCTGATAAATATAATGTGCCCCGTATCGCTTATGTGAATAAGATGGACCGTTCAGGTGCGAACTTCTTTGAAGTTGTTCGTCAGATGAAGGCGGTTTTAGGAGCTAATCCGTGTCCGGTTGTTATTCCGATTGGTGCTGAAGAATCTTTTAAAGGTCTGGTAGATCTTATTAAGATGAAAGCTATTTATTGGCATGACGAAACGATGGGAGCCGATTACTCTGTAGAAGAAATCCCTGCTAACCTGGTTGAAGAAGCCGTTGAATGGAGAGACAAAATGCTCGAAAAAGTAGCGGAGTTTGATGACGCTTTGATGGAGAAATACTTTGAAGACCCTTCCACTATCACGGAAGAAGAAGTCTTAAGAGCGCTTCGTAACGCCACCGTACAGATGGCTGTCGTTCCGATGTTGTGCGGTTCTTCATTCAAAAATAAAGGTGTGCAGACATTGTTGGATTATGTTTGTGCATTCTTGCCGTCTCCGCTGGATACGGAAAATGTAATTGGTACAAACCCTGATACAGGCGCTGAAGAAGATCGTAAACCGAGTGAAGATGAAAAGACTTCTGCTTTGGCATTTAAGATAGCAACTGACCCGTATGTAGGTCGTTTGACATTCTTCCGCGTTTACTCCGGTAAGATTGAAGCAGGTTCGTATATCTATAATTCCCGTTCCGGTAAAAAAGAACGCGTATCCCGTCTTTTCCAGATGCACTCAAACAAGCAGAATCCGGTAGAAGTAATCGGTGCAGGCGATATTGGTGCAGGTGTTGGTTTTAAAGATATCCATACCGGTGATACATTGTGCGACGAAAGTGCACCGATTATTCTGGAATCTATGGACTTCCCGGAACCGGTTATTGGTATTGCAGTAGAGCCGAAAACTCAGAAAGATATGGATAAACTGTCTAACGGTTTGTCTAAGTTGGCTGAAGAAGACCCGACATTTACAGTGAAAACTGATGAACAGACAGGCCAGACTGTAATTTCCGGTATGGGTGAGCTTCACTTGGACATCATTATCGACCGTCTGAAACGTGAGTTTAAGGTTGAATGTAACCAAGGTAAACCTCAGGTAAACTACAAAGAAGCTATTACGAAGACCGTCAACTTACGTGAAGTTTATAAAAAGCAGTCAGGCGGTCGTGGTAAGTTCGCAGATATTATTGTAAACATCGGCCCAATTGATGAAGACTTTATCCAAGGCGGTTTGCAGTTTGTTGATGAAGTGAAGGGCGGTAACATTCCTAAAGAATTCGTTCCGTCGGTACAGAAAGGTTTCACGACTGCAATGAAGAATGGTATATTGGCAGGTTATCCGTTGGATTCACTGAAAGTAACCCTGCTTGATGGTTCATTCCATCCGGTGGATTCCGATCAGTTATCATTCGAAATCTGCGCTATCCAAGCCTATAAGAGCGCTTGTGCTAAAGCAGGTCCTGTGTTAATGGAACCCATTATGAAACTCGAAGTTGTAACTCCGGAAGAAAACATGGGTGATGTTATTGGTGACTTGAATAAGCGTCGTGGCCAGGTAGAAGGTATGGAGTCCAGCCGTTCAGGCGCCCGTATCGTGAAAGCTATGGTTCCGCTGGCAGAAATGTTTGGCTATGTAACCGCTTTGCGTACTATCACCTCCGGACGTGCTACTTCGTCAATGGTATACTCTCATCATGCCCAAGTTTCCAACTCTATTGCCAAAGCAGTATTGGAGGAAGTAAAAGGACGTGTTGATTTGATATAAAACATTTTAAAGTCCGTAGGTTAGCGAATGACTCTTAGCCTACGGAACTTTATTTTATTATAACATTATTAATTAATAAAACTAATGAGTCAGAAAATTAGAATTAAATTGAAATCTTACGACCACAACTTGGTTGACAAATCAGCTGAGAAGATTGTAAGAACGGTGAAGGCAACAGGCGCTATCGTTAGCGGCCCGATTCCTCTCCCTACGCACAAGCGTATCTTTACCGTGAACCGTTCGACTTTCGTAAACAAGAAGTCACGTGAACAGTTTGAACTCTCTTCTTATAAGAGATTGATCGACATCTATAGCTCAACTGCTAAGACTGTGGACGCTCTGATGAAGTTGGAGTTACCGAGTGGTGTGGAAGTAGAAATCAAAGTTTAGTATTTAAATTTTAAGTGAAATGCCAGGATTATTAGGAAAAAAAATCGGAATGACATCCGTTTTCAGTGCCGAGGGTAAGAATGTACCATGCACTGTTATCGAAGCAGGTCCTTGTGTTGTTACTCACAAGTTAAAACAGTAGAAAAAGATGGCTATACGGCTGTTCAGTTGGGCTTCCAGGATAAAAAAGAGAAGCATACAACTAAACCGTTGATGGGACATTTTAAGAAAGCTGGAGTAACTCCCAAGAAACACTTGGCTGAGTTCAAAGAATTTGAAACAGAGTTGAATTTAGGCGACACTATTACTGTGGAATTGTTCAATGACGCAACTTTTGTTGATGTTATCGGAACTTCTAAAGGTAAAGGTTTCCAAGGTGTAGTTAAGAGACATGGTTTTGGTGGTGTAGGTCAAACTACTCACGGTCAGCACAATCGTGCTCGTAAACCGGGTTCTATCGGTGCTTGTTCATACCCTGCAAAAGTATTCAAAGGAATGCGTATGGGTGGTCAACTTGGTGGTGATAGAGTAACTGTTCAAAACTTACAGGTATTAAAGGTTCTTCCGGAACATAATCTTCTTATGATTAAAGGTTCTGTTCCCGGTTGCAAAGGTTCAATCGTAATAATTGAGAAATAATGGAAGTTAACGTATATAATATTAAAGGTGAAGACACTGGGAGAAAGATTACGTTAAACGAATCTATCTTCGGAATTGAGCCAAACGACCACGCTATCTATTTAGACGTAAAACAATTCATGGCCAATCAGCGTCAGGGTACACATAAATCAAAAGAAAGAAGCGAGATTAGTGGCTCTACTCGTAAAATCGGTCGTCAAAAAGGTGGCGGCGGTGCACGTCGTGGTGATATGAATTCACCGGTACTTGTTGGTGGTGGTCGTGTTTTTGGTCCCAAACCGAGAGACTACTACTTCAAGTTAAATAAAAAAGTAAAGGCATTAGCTCGTAAGTCAGCTTTGGCGTATAAAGCTCAAAATAATGCAGTTGTTATTGTAGAGGATTTCAATTTTGAAGTTCCTAAAACTAAGGATTTTGTTGCAATGACAAAAAACCTTAAAGTTTCTGATAAAAAGCTGCTTGTAATTTTACCGGAAGCAAATAAAAACGTATATTTGTCGGCTCGTAATATAGAGAACGCCAGTGTACAGACTATCTCAGGGTTAAATACTTACAGAGTATTGAATGCTGGGGTTGTTGTGTTTACTGAAAGCGCTCTTTCGGCTGTTGACAAAATCTTAATTTAAAAAGGAGGCTTAAATAATGGGAATTATTATTAAACCGTTAGTGACGGAAAAAATGACTGCAATTACTGATAAAACGAACAATCGTTTCGGTTTTATTGTACGTCCTGAAGCTAATAAACTGGAAATTAAGAGTGCAGTTGAAGCCTTGTATAATGTTACGGTAGTTGACGTAAATACAATTAAGTATGCCGGTAAAAACAAGAGCCGTTATACAAAAGCTGGTATCATCAATGGTCGTACGAATGCATATAAAAAAGCAGTCGTTACATTGAAAGAAGGAGATACTATTGATTTTTATAGTAATATTTAACAGAAATGGCAGTACGTAAATTTAAGCCCACAACACCGGGGCAAAGACATAAAATTATTGGTACTTTTGAGGAGATTACTGCGCAGGTACCAGAAAAGTCTCTTGTATTTGGAAAGAAATCTTCGGGTGGTCGTAATAATGAGGGTAAGATGACTATGCGCTACATTGGTGGCGGTCATAAGAAGATTATTAGAATTGTTGATTTCAAGAGAAATAAGGACGGTGTGCCTGCAGTGGTAAAGACAATTGAATACGATCCGAATCGTTCGGCTCGTATTGCTTTGTTGTTTTATGCAGATGGAGAAAAAAGATATATAATTGCTCCCAATGGATTGCAAGTAGGTGCGACTTTGATGTCAGGTGAAAATGCTGCTCCGGAAATCGGAAATGCTCTCCCTCTTCAGAATATACCGGTTGGTACTGTAATTCATAACATCGAATTACGTCCGGGCCAAGGTGCAGCTTTGGTTCGTTCGGCTGGTAATTTTGCTCAGTTAACTTCAAGAGAAGGTAAATATTGTGTTATCAAATTGCCTTCAGGTGAAGTTAGACAAATACTTAGCACTTGTAAAGCTACTATCGGTAGTGTAGGTAACTCAGATCATGGATTGGAAGCTTCAGGTAAAGCTGGACGCTCTCGTTGGATGGGTCGTCGTCCACGTAACCGTGGTGTTGTAATGAACCCAGTTGATCACCCGATGGGTGGTGGTGAAGGACGCGCCTCAGGAGGACACCCAAGATCTCGTAAGGGATTGTACGCTAAGGGACTTAAAACTAGAGCTCCGAAGAAACAATCGTCTAAGTATATTATTGAGAGAAGAAAGAAGTAATCTGATTAATTGAATAAACTATGAGTCGTTCATTAAAAAAAGGTCCGTATATTAACGTTAAGCTTGAGAAGAAAGTTTTTGCCATGAATGAATCAGGCAAGAAAGTTGTTGTTAAGACTTGGGCCAGAGCTTCAATGATTTCGCCTGATTTTGTAGGCCATACAGTTGCAGTTCATAATGGTAATAAATTTATTCCTGTATACGTTACCGAAAATATGGTAGGTCACAAGTTGGGTGAGTTTGCCCCAACTCGTACATTCAGAGGACACGCTGGTAACAAGAAAAAATAACAGGATTTATCTGAAATAATAAAGTATAAATATAATGGGAGCAAGAAAAAAAATATCGGCTGATAAAAGAAAAGAAGCCCTTAAGACCATGTATTTTGCAAAGTTGCAGAATGTTCCTACTTCCCCTCGTAAAATGCGTCTTGTGGCTGACATGATTCGCGGGATGGAAGTGAACAGAGCACTTGGTGTTTTGAAGTTTTCTTCAAAAGAAGCAGCTGCCAGAGTTGAGAAATTACTGCGCTCTGCAATTGCTAACTGGGAACAGAAAAACGAACGTAAAGCTGAAAGTGGAGAATTATTTGTAACTAAGATTTTTGTTGATGGTGGTGCTACACTCAAAAGAATGAGACCGGCTCCGCAGGGTAGAGGTTATAGAATTCGTAAACGTTCAAATCATGTAACACTGTTCGTTGGCTCTAAAAGTAATAACGAAGATCAAAATTGAGGTAAATGGGACAAAAAGTTAATCCAATAAGCAACCGTTTAGGAATTATCAGAGGATGGGATTCCAATTGGTATGGTGGAAATAATTACGGTGACTCTTTGCTGGAAGATAGCAAAATTCGTAAATATTTGAATGCGAGGCTTGCAAAAGCTAGTGTGTCGAGAATCGTGATTGAACGTACACTGAAACTCGTAACTATTACTGTTTGTACTGCACGACCGGGTATTATTATCGGTAAAGGTGGCCAAGAAGTTGATAAGTTAAAGGAAGAGTTGAAGAAGGTTACTGATAAGGATATCCAGATCAATATCTTCGAAGTGAAAAGACCTGAGCTGGATGCTGTTATTGTTGCAAACAATATTGCTCGTCAGGTAGAGGGAAAGATTGCCTATCGCCGTGCCATTAAAATGGCTATCGCTAATACTATGCGTATGGGTGCTGAAGGTATCAAAATTCAAATCTCAGGGCGTTTGAATGGAGCTGAAATGGCTCGCTCTGAGATGTATAAGGAAGGAAGAACTCCGTTGCACACTTTCAGAGCAGATATCGATTATTGTCATGCAGAAGCGTTGACAAAAGTTGGTCTTCTCGGTATTAAAGTTTGGATTTGTAGAGGTGAAGTATTTGGTAAGAAAGAATTAGCTCCGAACTTTACGCAAAACAAAGAAAGTGGTCGTGGAAGCAATAGCGGAAACAATGGTGGAAAGAACTTCAAAAGAAAGAAAAATAATCGCTAAACGAATTTGATTTTTTAGGAATTATGTTACAACCGAAAAAAACAAAATTCAGAAGACAGCAAAAAGGCCGTCAAAAAGGTAATGCTCAGAGAGGCAACCAATTGGCTTTTGGTTCTTTTGGAATTAAGGCTTTGGAAACAAAATGGATTACAGGCCGTCAGATTGAAGCTGCTCGTATTGCAGTAACAAGATATATGCAACGTCAAGGACAAATTTGGATTCGTATCTTTCCGGATAAACCTATTACTAGAAAGCCTGCGGATGTACGTATGGGTAAAGGTAAAGGTGCTCCAGAGGGTTTTGTTGCCCCTGTAACGCCGGGAAGAATTATCATCGAAGCTGAAGGAGTATCTTATGAGATTGCAAAAGAAGCTTTGCGCTTGGCGGCACAGAAGCTTCCTATTACAACGAAGTTTGTTGTAAGACGTGATTATGATATTCAAAATCAAAATGCGTAATGGGTATGAAAATAGCAGAAATTAAAGAAATGCCTACCAATGACTTGGTGGAAAGAGTAGAGACAGAAGTAGCTAATTATGACCAAATGGTTTTGAATCATTCTATTTCTCCTCTGGATAATCCTGCTCAAATTAAACAGTTACGCAGGACTATTGCGCGTATGAAAACAGAATTACGCCAAAGAGAACTTAACAATAAATGATGAGCTTGATGGAAGCAAGAAATTTAAGAAAAGAAAGAACTGGGGTTGTGCTGAGCAATAAGATGGATAAAACCATTACAGTGGCAGCAAAATTTAAGGAAAAACACCCCATATATGGTAAGTTCGTTAGTAAGACTAAGAAGTACCATGCTCATGATGAAAAAAATGAGTGTAATATCGGTGATACTGTACACATCATGGAAACTCGTCCTTTGAGCAAGACTAAGAGATGGAGATTAGTAGAAATAGTTGAAAGAGCGAAGTAATTATGATACAAGTAGAATCCAGACTTACAGTATGTGATAACAGTGGAGCAAAGGAAGCTCTCTGTATTCGTGTTTTAGGCGGTACAGGGCGGCGTTATGCTTCAGTGGGGGATATAATCGTTGTTTCAGTTAAGAACGTCATCCCGGCAAGTGATATTAAAAAAGGTGCAGTGTCTAAAGCTTTGATTGTACGTACTAAGAAAGAAATCCGTCGTCCTGATGGTTCTTATATACGTTTTGATGATAATGCTTGCGTATTATTAAATAATGCAGGTGAAATTAGAGGTAGTCGTATTTTCGGTCCGGTAGCAAGAGAGCTTCGTGCTACTAACATGAAAGTTGTGTCACTTGCCCCTGAAGTACTTTAATTTTGTAAAAGACTTAAGTAATGAGTAAACTACATATTAAAAAAGGCGATACAGTTTACGTAAATTCTGGTGAAGATAAAGGTAAAACTGGTCGTGTATTGAAGGTTCTTGTTAAAGAAAGCCGTGCAATTGTTGAAGGTATCAATATGGTATCTAAGAGCACTAAACCAAATGCAAAGAACCCACAAGGTGGTATTGTGAAGCAAGAAGCTTCTGTCCACATTTCAAACTTGAATCCGGTTGACCCAAAAACTGGTAAAGCAACGCGTGTTGGTAGAAAAGAAAGTTCTAACTCTAATGGAAAGAGAACTTTAGTGCGTTATTCTAAAAAATCAGGAGAGGAGATTAAGTAATGAGTAATACTGCTAGTCTTAAGAAAGAATATGCAGAGCGTATTGCGCCTGCATTGAAATCACAGTTTCAGTATACTTCTACAATGCAGATACCCGTACTTAAGAAGATTGTTATCAATCAGGGATTAGGTATGGCAGTTGCAGACAAGAAGATTATTGAAGTAGCTATAAATGAGATAACCACTATTACAGGTCAAAAAGCTGTAGCTACGGTTTCTCGTAAGGATATCGCGAATTTTAAGTTACGTAAAAAAATGCCTATTGGGGTTATGGTAACTTTACGTCGTGAAAGAATGTACGAATTCCTTGAGAAGTTGGTTCGTGTAGCTCTTCCTCGTATTCGTGACTTCAAAGGTATTGAAAGTAAGTTTGATGGAAAAGGTAACTATACTCTTGGTATTCAGGAACAAATTATTTTTCCTGAAATTAATATTGATAGTATTACCAGAATTCTTGGAATGAATATTACCTTTGTAACTTCTGCACAAACAGATGAAGAAGGTTATGCATTATTAAAAGAATTTGGGTTGCCGTTTAAAAACGCTAAAAAAAATTGATAGTATGGCAAAGGAATCAATGAAAGCACGTGAAGTAAGACGTGCTAAATTAGTAGCCAAATATGCCGAGAAAAGAGCTGCTCTGAAGGAAATCGTTAGAAAAGGCGATCCTGCTGATGCTTTTGAAGCTGCTCAGAAATTGCAGGAATTACCTAAGAATTCTAATCCAATTCGTATGCATAATCGCTGTAAATTGACAGGTCGCCCTAAAGGGTATATCCGTCAGTTTGGTATTTCTAGAATTCAGTTCCGTGAGATGGCTTCCAACGGTCTTATTCCTGGCATAAAGAAAGCAAGTTGGTAATTTTTTGTTTTAAATATTGTCAGGGTAGCCCTGATTAATTTAATTTTTATTATATGACTGATCCAATAGCAGATTATTTAACGAGGTTGCGGAACGCTATTCAAGCAAAACACAGAGTTGTTGAAGTTCCCGCTTCAAATTTGAAGAAAGAAATCACTAAGATTCTTTTTGAAAAAGGCTACATTCTTAATTATAAGTTTGTAGAAGATGGTCCTCAAGGTGCTATAAAAGTGGCCTTGAAGTATGATCCGGTTAACAAAGTAAACGCAATCAAAAAGCTGGAAAGAATTTCTTCTCCGGGTATGCGTAAATATACGGGTTATAAGGACATGCCGCGAGTTATTAATGGTTTGGGTATTGCTATAATATCTACTTCCAAAGGTGTAATGACTAACAAAGAAGCCACTGAACTGAAGATTGGTGGTGAAGTTTTGTGTTATGTATATTAATTAGGAGGATTTAGTAATGTCAAGAATAGGAAAATTACCCATTAGTATTCCCGCTGGAGTAACTGTTACTCTGAAAGAAAATGTAGTTACCGTGAAGGGACCTAAAGGCGAACTTAGCCAATATGTAAATCCTGCTATCGATGTTGCCATCGAAGATGGTAATGTAACATTGAGTGAGAATGAGAATGTAATGATTGATAATCCCAAGCAGAAACATGCCTTTCATGGTTTATACCGCTCATTAGTTCATAACATGGTTGTTGGTGTATCTGAAGGATATAAAAAATCGTTGGAACTTGTCGGTGTAGGTTATCGTGTTTCTAACCAAGGTAATATTATAGAATTATCTTTGGGATATACGCATAATATCTTTATACAGTTGCCTCCTGAAATTAAAGTAGAGACAAAATCTGAAAGAAATAAGAATCCACTTATTATTTTAGAGTCTTGTGATAAACAATTGTTAGGTCAAGTCTGCTCTAAGATACGTTCTTTCCGTAAACCTGAGCCGTATAAAGGTAAAGGTGTTAAGTTTGTTGGTGAAGAAATTCGTAGGAAGTCTGGTAAATCTGCCGGTGCTAAGTAATTTACATTAAATTAGGAATGTTATGACAACAAAAATAGAAAGACGAATTAAAATCAAATATAGAGTACGCAACAGAATTTCTGGTACTGCTGAACGTCCGCGTATGAGTGTATTTAGAAGTAATAAGCAAATTTATGTTCAGCTTATTGATGATTTAGGTGGTAAGACTTTAGCCGCTGCTTCTTCTTTAGGTATGACTGAAAAGTTGCCGAAAAAGGAACAAGCTGTAAAGGTTGGAGAAATGATTGCTAAGAAAGCTCAGGAAGCTGGTATTACTACTGTTGTTTTCGACCGTAATGGTTACTTGTATCATGGGAGAATAAAAGAAGTGGCTGATGCTGCTCGTAACGGTGGACTTAAATTTTAATCATTATGGCAATTAATAATAGAGTTAAGATTACAAACGATATAGAACTAAAAGACCGTTTAGTTGCTATTAATCGTGTAACTAAAGTGACCAAAGGTGGTAGAACTTTTAGTTTTTCTGCAATTGTAGTTGTAGGTAACGAAGAAGGTATTATCGGTTGGGGGCTTGGAAAAGCTGGTGAAGTTACTGCTGCAATTGCGAAGGGTGTTGAATCAGCTAAGAAAAACCTGACAAAGGTACCGGTACTTAAAGGTACTGTTCCTCACGAACAATCAGCAAAGTTCGGTGGTGCGGAAGTATTTATTAAGCCTGCTTCTCATGGTACAGGTGTGGTTGCAGGTGGTGCAATGCGCGCAGTACTTGAAAGTGTTGGTATTACAGACGTTTTGGCTAAGTCAAAAGGTTCTTCTAATCCCCACAACTTAGTGAAAGCTACTATTCTGGCGTTGGGCGAAATGCGTGACGCACGTATGGTTGCTCAAAATAGAGGAATTAGTATTGAAAAGGTATTTAGAGGATAAGGAGGAATATATGTCGACTATAAAGATTAAACAAGTTAAAAGTAGAATTGGCGCTCCGGCTGATCAAAAGAGAACTCTTGATGCACTTGGACTTCATAAGTTGAATCGTGTGGTTGAACACGAGTGCACTCCTTCAATTCTTGGAATGGTGAATAAGGTTAAACACCTGGTTACTATTGTTAAGTAATTATTTGTTGAATATAAAACGAATTTCAATATGGACTTAAGTAATTTAAAACCTGCAGAAGGCTCTACTAAAACAAGAAAGAGAATTGGACGTGGTCCGGGTTCTGGTTTAGGAGGTACTTCTACTAGAGGTCATAAAGGTGCTAAATCAAGATCTGGTTATTCTAAAAAGATAGGTTTTGAAGGTGGTCAGATGCCGCTTCAACGCCGTGTTCCTAAATTTGGTTTTAAGAACATTAATCGTGTAGAGTATAAAGCTATCAACTTGGATACAATTCAGAAACTTGCCGAGGCTAAAAAAATAGATTCAGTTGGCATTAATGATTTTATTGCTGCTGGCTTTATTTCTTCAAATCAGTTGGTAAAAGTATTAGGTAATGGAACTTTGACTACTAAGCTGGATGTGCAGGCTCATGCATTCTCTAAGACTGCTGTTGCTGCAATCGAAGCTATTGGTGGAAGTGTAGTAAAACTCTAATTCAATGAGAAAAGCTATTGAAACATTAAAGAATATATGGAAAATTGAGGATCTGAGACAACGGATCCTCATTACCATATTGTTTGTGGCAATCTACCGTTTCGGTTCGTATGTCGTTTTGCCTGGTATTAACCCAGCCATGTTGGCAAAATTGCATGAACAAACAAGTGAGGGCCTTTTAGCCTTGTTAAACATGTTTTCGGGAGGGGCGTTTTCTAATGCATCTATTTTTGCATTAGGAATCATGCCTTATATCTCTGCATCTATTGTTATTCAATTATTAGGAATTGCAGTCCCGTATTTCCAGAAACTTCAACGTGAAGGAGAGAGTGGCAGAAGAAAGATGAATCAGTACACTCGTTATTTAACGATCGTCATTTTGTTGGTTCAGGCTCCTTCTTATTTGCTCAATCTTAAAATGCAGGCTGGTCTTTCCTTAAATGCTTCATTAGATTGGACTCTATTCATGGTTACCTCTACCATTATATTGGCGGCTGGTAGTATGTTTATTTTGTGGCTTGGTGAGAGAATTACTGATAAGGGTATCGGTAATGGTATTTCATTCATTATCTTAATCGGTATTATTGCCCGTTTGCCTCAGTCTTTATTTCAGGAATTAATTTCCCGAATGTCTGATAAAACTGGTGGTTTGGTTATGTTTCTGATTGAAATAGTATTTTTGTTGTTAGTAATTGCTGCTGCAATTTTGTTAGTTCAAGGTACAAGGAAAATTCCTGTACAATATGCAAAAAGAATTGTTGGTAACAAGCAATATGGTGGTGCAAGACAGTATATTCCATTGAAAGTGAATGCTGCTGGTGTAATGCCTATTATTTTTGCTCAGGCAATTATGTTTATCCCTATTACTTTTGTTGGTTTCTCAAATGTGGATCAACTAAGCGGTTTTGTGCGTGCGTTTACTGACCATACAAGCTTCTGGTATAATTTTGTATTTGCAATAATGATTGTACTTTTTACGTATTTCTATACTGCAATTACAATTAATCCGACTCAGATGGCTGAAGATATGAAGAGAAATAATGGTTTCATCCCAGGTATCAAGCCAGGAAAGAAAACAGCAGAATACATTGATGACATTATGTCTCGTATTACATTGCCCGGTTCTTTCTTTCTTGCATTAGTTGCCATTATGCCTGCTTTTGCTGGTGTATTTGGTGTGAAAACTGAATTTGCTCAATTTTTTGGTGGGACATCTTTGTTAATTCTTGTAGGTGTAGTTCTTGATACACTCCAGCAGGTTGAAAGTCATTTATTGATGAGACATTATGATGGTTTGTTGAAATCAGGGCGTATTAAAGGACGTAATGTAGCTGCATATTAATGTTTTTGAAGAATGATATTTCTTAAAACAGAAGATGAAATAGAGCTGCTTCGTGAAAGTAATTTGCTTGTAGGGAAAGCGCTGGCTGAAGTTGCAAAGCTTGTTAAGCCGGGGGTGACCACAAAGGAGTTGGATAAAGTAGCAGAAGAGTTTATCAGAGATCATGGTGCTGTTCCTACTTTTAAAGGGTTTCCTAATCAGTATGGTGATTTATTTCCTGCTTCTATCTGTACATCTGTAAATGAACAGGTTGTACATGGTATCCCAAGTGATATAATACTGAAAGAGGGTGATATTGTGTCTGTTGATTGCGGTACTTATATGAATGGTTTTTGTGGTGATTCTGCCTATACATTTTGTGTAGGGGAGGTGGATGAAGAAGCTCGCAAATTATTGAAGGTTACCAAAGAAGCATTATATGTTGGAATCCGGAATGCTGTTCAAGGAAAACGATTAGGTGATATTGGATATGCAATACAACAACATTGTGAGTCCAATTCCTATGGTGTAGTACGTGAGTTTGTAGGTCATGGTATTGGTAGAGAAATGCACGAAGACCCTCAAGTTCCTAATTATGGAAAACGTGGTTATGGAACTATGCTAAAAAAGGGTTTATGTATTGCTATTGAACCGATGATTACACAAGGTAATCGCCAAATTATAATGGAGCGTGACGGCTGGACGGTGAGAACAAGAGATCGAAAGTATGCAGCACATTTTGAGCATACGGTAGCTGTGGGAACAGATAAAGCTGATATCTTGTCATCGTTTGAATTCATTGAGGAAGTATTAGGAGATAAAGCAATTTAAAAAATAATATGGCTAAGCAATCTGCAATAGAACAAGATGGAGTTATAGTTGAAGCATTGTCTAATGCAATGTTTCGTGTTGAATTAGAAAACGGACATGAAATTACTGCACATATCTCCGGTAAGATGAGAATGCACTACATTAAGATACTGCCGGGTGATAAAGTAAGAGTTGAAATGTCTCCTTACGATTTATCGAAAGGAAGAATTGTATTTAGATATAAATAAAATTAAGATATGAAAGTAAGAGCATCATTAAAGAAACGTACGCCAGAGTGTAAGATCGTTAGACGTAATGGCCGTTTGTATGTTATTAATAAGAAAAATCCTAAGTATAAACAACGTCAAGGATAATATTATTATTATTGCAAAAAAAATAATTTAGTATATGGCTATAAGAATAGTTGGTGTCGATTTGCCTCAAAATAAGAGAGGTGAAATAGCGTTGACCTATGTATATGGAATAGGTCGTAGTAGTTCAGCAAAGATTTTAGATAAAGCTGGTGTAGATAAGGACCTGAAAGTGAAAGACTGGACGGATAATCAAGCTGCTAAGATTCGTGAGATCATTGGTGCAGAATTTAAAGTAGAAGGTGACCTCCGTTCAGAAGTTCAACTGAATATCAAACGTTTGATGGATATTGGTTGTTACCGTGGGGTACGTCATCGTATCGGTTTGCCTGTAAGAGGTCAGAGCACGAAGAATAATGCTCGTACTCGTAAAGGTAGAAAGAAAACCGTTGCAAATAAGAAAAAAGCTACTAAATAATAATTGTTGATATGGCAAAAAAAACAGTTGCAGCAAAGAAGAGAAATGTGAAAGTTGATGCTAATGGACAGTTGCATGTTCATTCATCTTTCAACAATATTATTGTTTCTCTTGCAAATAGTGAAGGGCAGGTTATTTCTTGGTCATCTGCCGGAAAGATGGGATTTAGAGGTTCTAAGAAGAACACTCCTTATGCAGCGCAAATGGCTGCCCAAGATTGTGCAAAAATTGCTTATGATCTTGGCCTGAGAAAGGTAAAAGCATATGTGAAGGGACCGGGTAATGGTCGTGAATCTGCTATTAGAACTATTCATGGCGCAGGTATTGAAGTTACTGAAATTATAGATGTAACTCCACTTCCACATAATGGTTGTCGTCCTCCGAAAAGACGTAGAGTTTAATTTACCTTTAATAAAAATGAGCTTGATTATGTTTTGGATTACATCAATTTCTCTCTGTAGTCGCGGCTGCAACAAATTGAGCTCATGAATAAACAATTAAAAAATAAAAGAAATGGCTAGATACACTGGACCAAAATCAAGAATAGCCCGTAAATTCGGTGAAGGCATCTTTGGAGCAGATAAAGTTTTATCTAAGAAAAATTATCCTCCCGGACAACATGGTAATTCTAGAAAAAGAAAGACTTCTGAATATGGTGTTCAACTTCGCGAGAAACAGAAAGCCAAATACACCTATGGAGTTTTAGAAAAGCAATTCCGTAATTTGTTTGAGAAGGCAGCTACAGCAAAAGGTATTACCGGTGAGGTACTCCTTCAATTGCTCGAAGGCCGTCTTGACAATGTTGTATTTCGTTTAGGTATTGCTCCTACTCGTGCAGCTGCTCGTCAGTTAGTGGGTCACAAGCATATCACTGTGGATGGTGAAGTAGTAAATATACCTTCGTATGCAGTTAAACCGGGTCAGGTGATTGGTGTTCGCGAAAGATCCAAGTCTTTGGAAGTAGTTGCTAATTCACTTGCTGGCTTTAACCACAGTAAGTATCCTTGGTTGGAATGGGATGATAATTCAAAGGTTGGCAAGTTATTGCATGTACCGGAAAGAGCAGACATTCCTGAAAACATTAAAGAGCATTTGATCGTAGAATTGTATTCTAAATAATAATTAATTTCATGGCGATATTAGCATTTCAAAAACCTGATAAAGTATTAATGTTGGAAGCGGATTCTAAATTCGGTAAATTCGAGTTTCGTCCGTTGGAGCCTGGTTTCGGTATTACCGTAGGTAATGCATTGCGCCGCATCCTGCTTTCGTCATTGGAGGGTTTTGCCATCACTACTATTAAGATAGAAGGTGTTGAACATGAATTCTCTAGTGTCTCGGGAGTTAAGGAGGATGTTACTAACATTATCTTGAATCTGAAACAGGTGAGATTCAAGCAAGTAGTTGAAGAATTCGAAAGCGAAAAAGTAAGTATTACAATTGAGAATTCTAGTGAATTTAAGGCAGGTGACATAGGTAAGTATTTGACTGGATTTGAAGTGTTAAATCCTGAATTAGTTGTTTGCCATTTAGATTCTAAAGCGACTATGCAAATCGATATTACGATTAACAAAGGTCGTGGATATGTTCCGGCTGACGAAAACCGTGAATATTGTACAGATGTTAACGTAATTCCTATCGATTCTATTTATACTCCGATACGTAATGTTAAGTATCAGATTGAACCGTTCCGTGTTGAACAAAAGACGGACTATGATAAGTTGGTACTTGAAATTACTACCGATGGTTCTATTCATCCGAAGGAAGCGCTGAAAGAAGCTGCAAAGATTTTGATTTACCATTTTATGCTTTTCTCTGATGAAAAGATTACATTGGAAAGCAATGATGTTGATGGTAATGAAGAGTTCGATGAGGAGGTATTGCACATGCGTCAATTGTTGAAGACTAAACTCGTTGATATGGACTTATCAGTTCGTGCCCTCAATTGCTTGAAGGCTGCTGATGTAGAAACATTGGGTGATTTGGTGCAGTTCAACAAGACGGATTTGCTGAAATTCAGGAACTTCGGAAAGAAATCGCTTACCGAGCTTGATGATTTGCTGGAAGGTCTGAATCTTTCGTTTGGAACCGATATTTCTAAATATAAATTAGATAAAGAATAAAAAATGAGACATAATAAGAAATTCAACCATTTGGGTCGTACTGCTTCTCATAGAAGTGCTATGTTGTCTAACATGGCATGCTCTTTGATTAAGCACAAAAGAATCACTACGACTGTCGCAAAGGCTAAAGCTTTGAAGAAATTCATTGAACCTTTGATCACAAAATCAAAGGATGATACGACTAATTCCCGTCGTGTTGTATTTAGCAATTTACAAGATAAGTATGCTGTAACGGAATTGTTTAAGGAAATATCTGTGAAGATAGCCGACCGTCCGGGTGGTTATACTCGTATCATCAAGACCGGACACCGTTTGGGTGACAACGCCGAGATGTGCTTCATTGAGCTTGTTGACTACGATGATAACATGGCTAAGGAAAAGGTTGCTAAGAAAGCTACTCGTACCCGTCGTTCCAAGAAGGCTACTTCTACTGCGGAAGCTGCTGCTCCGGCAGAAGCTCCGGTTGCTAAAGAAGAGGTGGCAATTGAGGAAACTCCGGCAGTTGAAGAAGCAAAAGCGGAATAAATCAACTAATCTCTTTCCATATAGAAACCGTCTCTTATTCAGGGACGGTTTTTTTATTGCCTTTCATTTTATAAAGATTTAACCTGCACTACTCAGGGCTCACCCGATATTTCATGGGGGTAGTTTATTCTTCTTATGGCAAAAAGTTTTTATTTTTGCAGAATGAACGACTCCAATTTATTGTCTTTAGCC
>QMCD01000595.1_pt1 | contig 49362 bp, 49 predicted proteins | sample 1821841 | NCBI WGS metagenome assembly QMCD01 (sample SAMN01991225, study PRJNA193472) | Termite gut metagenome, whole genome shotgun sequencing project. | isolation source: worker | host: Macrotermes natalensis
GGCCAACCCTGAACATCTGCGCTCCCTGACCGCCTTCTATCATGTGGTGCAAGACAGGGAGCTCGAACCCGCAACAGCCTGCTTGGAAGGCAGGTACTCTACCAATTGAGTTACCTCCGCATAACCCTAATTTAATACAAAAAAATTATTTTTGCAATACAATAGTAGTAATGGAAACTGCACGGGAAATTTTAGCAAAATACGATGTTGACTGCCTGCTGGTCAGCTCAACCGACGAGTTTTTGTCCGAGTACGCACCAAACAATCCGCGCCAAATCCTGACCGGATTTACCGGCTCAACAGGCGATGCTTTGCTCACACGCGACAATTGTTTTTTATTCGTTGACGGCAGATACCACATCCAAGCCGACAATGAAGCGGGACCAAATGTAACGGTTGTAAAACTCCAAACAGGCCAACGTTTTTTGGATGAGTTAGTCGCGCACGTTGACGGCACCCTCGGAGTGGACCCGTCAAGAATTTCACAAGAAAATCTGGAAGGGATAAATGAAAGGGGCATTCATACAAAACTTATTGATGCACCGCCATCGCAGATTATTGGAATTGATAAGCCGATTGACCTGGACGGCCGGCTGTTTCTCGGCAGCCCTGAGGAAGTTTCATACATCTTGAACGAGCGCGACTTTACACAAAAATATTCTTGCGCCGTACGCAAAAAAATTATCATCGGCGCGGGTGACAAGATTTACGCGGACAAAACGACAACTACCGCCGCCGATTGGATACAGCTTAATCCAATCCCGATAAAGTCTCCCGTAAAAGAAATGAAAGCCGTCAAGACCTCCGCCGAAATCGCGCACTACAAAGACGCGTTTGCGCGCACCGACGCAGCAATGCGCGCAATCCGCGAATATATTTTGAACACCGACAATATTACAGAGCACGATGTTGCCGTTCGGCTTGAAGAAGAGTTCTACCGGCACGGTGCCAAATCGTTGAGCTTCAAGCCCATTGTCGCGGCAGGCAAAAATTCCGCGCTCGCCCACTATTCAAAAAGTTCAACGGATGTACCAATAAAAGACCTGGTCCTGATAGATTGCGGCGCATATTACGAGGGCGGCAGCGCTTTCCCCGGCGGTTTGGCGACCGACATCACGCGCGTTTTCTTCAAAGGCGAGCCAACCGCGCAGCACCGGCAAGTTTACACAATGGTGTTGAGAGCGTTTTTGCACGCGTTTAATGCGCACGCTAAAACCGGGTTTGAAATTGACGCCGCCGCGCGCGCGGTTCTTGATTTGCCGCCGTTCAAATTCAACCACGGCCTTGGCCACGGCATCGGTATAAGCGTTCACGAATCCCCGCCGTCACTGTCCCCCGGCGAAGCCGCAAAAGCGCCGATTGCCAACAACATGTGTTTCACAATCGAGCCCGGACTCTACGCCGAAGGGTTTTTTGGCGTCCGGCTTGAAAATTCATGCTTTATGCAAAACGGTAAAATCCACTCGTTCACAAATATGAACTTTGAGCAAAAATTGATTGATTATGATATGCTGGATGAACAGGAGAAAAAATGGCTGAGCAGATTTCCAGTGTGAATAACGAACAGGTCAAGGCCGCCGCGAAACTCGCGCAGCGCAAATGGCGCGATGCGACCGGCAAGTTTTTGATTGAAGGGGGCAAATGTGTCGTGGCAGCCCAAAACGCCGGGGTTGAGATTGATGCAATATTTACCGTTCCGGCAGTCGTCAAAAAAATCGCCACCACCGACACCCCGCCCGAAATCGTCGCGGTAGCGCACCAAAAAATCCCGGACAAGTCACTTCTTGCACGCGCGCAAAAAGTTGTACTGTTTGAAAATATAAAAGACCCCGGCAACCTTGGCACGATTTTGCGCACCTGCGCCGCGTTTGACGTTGACGCGATTGTGCTTTACGGCGATTGCACCGATATCTACAACCCCAAATGCGTGCGCGCGTCCGTCGGAACATTATGGAGAACCCCCGTTTTTACCGCTCTTACCCCTGATGACTTGAACATGTTTGAGAACTTTACCCGCATCGCAACACTCCCGCGCTCAGAAAATATATTAGGCAAATCACCGGCGCCGCAGCAGCCGTGGCTGTTGATGTTTGGCTCGGAAGCCGACGGCCTGAGTGACGAATTAATAAATTTTGCAACAACGCAGATCAAAATTCAAACCGAAATTGAATCCCTAAATCTGGCCGTGAGCGCCGGTATCATTTTGCACGCGATAGCAGGCTAGCGGTATCGGTTTGCGCTAGCAAGGCGAGCAGGCTAGCGCAATTTTGCACACGCTGCATCAATCAAACCCTTAAACAGCGGGTGCGGTTTGTCCGGCCGCGATTTGAATTCCGGGTGGAACTGACACGCCACAAACCAGTCAAGCTCCGGCAGCTCCAGCATCTCCGCAAGCATCCCATCCGGTGACATGCCTGAAAACACAAGCCCTGCATCTTCCAGCTGTTTGATAAACTCTGTATTGACCTCGTACCTGTGGCTGTGACGTTCGGAAATCTCCGCGCCTGCGGCGGACGCTGTAAGCGCATTCTCGCCGCCGTAGGCTTTTGCAGCCTTTGTATCTTTTTTCAGGCAGCACGTATAAGCCCCGCGCCGCATCGTATCACCGTAACTTTTCACCTTCTGCTCCGACATCAAATCAATAACAGGATACGCCGCACTCTGGTTGAACTCGGTTGAATTGGCGTCCTTCAAGAGCGCAACATTTCTGGCATACTCAACGACCGCGCACTGCATCCCGAGCGATATTCCCAAAAACGGCACATTGTTCTCGCGCGCATAACGGATTACGTTCAACTTACCCTCAATATCACGCACCCCGAAACCGCCCGGCACAACAATCGCATCAACATCTTTCAACTGTTCCTTGCACGATTTTTGATCCGGACACCCGCTTGAGTTGATCCATCTTATATCAATCTGCGCCTCGTTTTCAAACCCGGCGTGCTTTAACGCCTCAACCACAGACAAATACGCGTCCGAAAGTTTTATGTACTCGCCTGCAATCGCAACGTTAACAGTCTTTTTCGGGTTCTTAATCCGTTCAACAATACCTTCCCAAACTTTCAAATCGGGCTTTCTGTCCTCAACGCGCAGCATATCAAGCACAACAGCTGCAAAGTTCTGCGATTCCAGCGCGAGCGGAACCTCATAAATGCTCTTCATATCGCGGCATTCAATAACCGCCTCTTTCGGCACCGAGCAAAACAGCGCCAGTTTCTCCTTCTCGTTTTTCGGGATAGCCCGCTGCGTCCGGCACACAAGCACCTCCGGCTGGATACCGTAGCTTCTTAAAACATTCACACTGTGCTGCGACGGTTTTGTTTTCAACTCGCCCGATGTCGGCAGATACGGCAGCAGCGTACAATGCACCGAAACCGCGTTCCCAATCCCCGCCTCGGTTTTGAACTGTCTTATCGCCTCAATGTAGGGCAAACCCTCAATATCACCCACCGTTCCGCCGATTTCAATCAGCTGAAAATCCGGACAGAATTGTTTTGTCGCCGCAACAATCCTTGCTTTAATCTCGTTTGTTATATGCGGGATAACCTGAACTGTCCCGCCAAGATAGTCCCCGCGGCGTTCTTTGTCAATAACGTGCTGATAAATTTTGCCCGAAGTGTGGCTGCTGTGCCCGCTCAAACTCGTGTCTGTAAAGCGCTCATAGTGCCCCAAATCCAAATCAGTCTCTGTTCCGTCGTCGGTTATGAAAGTTTCGCCGTGCTGAAACGGGCTCATCATCCCCGGATCAACGTTAATATACGGGTCAAACTTCTGGTTGACCACACTGAACCCTCTTGCTCTTAGCAACCTGCCCAGAGAGGCGGATATTATCCCCTTCCCCAAGGAACTAACTACCCCGCCTGTAATAAAAACATATTTTGTCATCTTCTTCTTATCCCCTAACTAATCTTCGGCACCTTAAAATATCCGTTTTCCTCATCCGGCGCGTTTGACATTAGCGCCTGTTTGGTAATCTCACAATGCACCTTATCCTCGCGCATAACATTTACCAAATCCACAACCTGCGCCATCGGCTTAACACCGGTTGTATCAACCTCATTCATCTGGTCAACGTATTTCAACACCTCACCCAGCTGCTTTGCGTAGAGCTCCTTTTCCTCGTCGGTTAATTCCAAACGTGCCAGCTTTGCAACATGCTCTACATCCTTAATCGTAATCATGCTATAATTATCTCATGGAAAATTTTGAAAGTCTATATCTTTTTTTGCCGTTTGTTTTTGTAATAGGCGTGTGCATCGGAAGCTTTCTAAACGTCGTAATCCTGCGCGCGCTCCGGGATGAAAGCATTGTCGCGCCCGCATCAAAGTGCCCCGTCTGCCAAACGCCGCTAAAACCGCAGCACAATATCCCCATCATTTCCTACATCTGCCTGCGCGGCAGATGCGCATTCTGCCACGAAAAAATCAGCCCCCAATACCCGCTGGTTGAATTGATAACAGGATTATTATTTGTGTTTGCCGCGTTAAAATTTGGTATCAATATCCAAACGCCGATGGCATGGGTTGCGTTGAGCTTATTTATCGTCATCGCAGGAACAGATTTTCGTGAAAGACTTGTTTTCACACGCCACACTCACACCTTGTTGGTGCTTGGGGTTTTGCACTCGCTTATTGCCGGCTCATCAGTTTTTCTTTTAAGCTCGCTGCTTGGAATCCTGGCCGGTATCGCGATAATGGAGATTGCCGCGCGCTCGGGCTACCTGTTTGCAGGCACACGCGCGTTCGGTGAAGGCGACACCTACATCGCAGCCGCGCTCGGCGCAGTCTTTGGCTGGAAAGAACTGCTTATCGTATTGGCCCTGTCGCTTGCCGTCCAACTTGTTTTCACCATCCCCGTTTTTGTCAAAAAATTGTTCCTAAATAAAGATTACAAAACGCTTGTGACAAGCGCCGTGTTTTGCATCTACGCGCTCGTGTATTTTTTCACCGAAACAAACAATGTGCCGGCAGCCCTAATCTTTGCCGCGCTCGGCATCTATCTTTGCAGACTGGTGCTCACAGGGCTTAAAGAAACCACTCCGACCTACCTGCCCTTTGGTCCTGCCATGGTCATCGCGGGAACAATTCTGCTGCTTGTATAATAAGCGCTGCCTGATTTACCCCCCTAAACGGCCATCACAACAATCCCGTGTTTGTCAGCGTACTTAATCGTTTTTTCCTGATCAACAATAATCGTTTCGTTGGCCTCCAGCGCGATAAGCGTTGCACCGCACGCCTTCATATTCTTTAACGTCCGCAACCCAATCGCCGGGATATCAAATCTCTTGTCCTGACAAGGTTTGGCGACCTTTACCACGCACGCGCCGCGCTTGGCCAGTTTCGCACCGCGCAAAATACACTTGTCCGTACCCTCAATCGCCTCAACCGCCATCACCATCTTGTCTTTTACAACAACAGTCTGCCCGACATCAACCTTGCCCATCTCTTTCGCCAGCCAGAACCCGTAATTCACATCCTCAATCTGTTTCTCGCACGGTTTGTGTTTTCCCAGCACACCGGCAGGTATCATCAAACTTTTTATGAAAATCGTCTGATTCAACACCGTCACCCCAAACCTTTCAAACTCGCGGACAATCATCAGCATAACCTCGTCATCGTTCCAACGTTTAATAGAACGAATCAGCTCAATTGCCCGGCTGTCAAATTTCAAAAGCCGCAGCAGCACACCCTTGTGCACCTTGCCAATCATCGTAACCTGTTTGACCCCCTCATCATGTATAATTTTCTCAATTTTTTTGACCTCACCCGGGCAGCAAGAGTAAACCTTTGAGCAATATTTGCGCAGCTCACGAACATTGTCACCCGACAGCGAGATGCAAACCACATCAAACCCGTTCTCTTTTGCTTCCTGCGCCATCTTGACAGGCAGACTTCCGTCGCCCGCTATCAGCCCCTGTACTTTTTCAAGTTCCATTTTTTAACCTTTCTATCTGCCTCACCTGCGCAGGTGTGAGCAAAACCGCACCGCCTAAAATCTTCGTATTTAACACCGTCTGCGCATAACCTTCCGCCATCTCCAGCTTTAAATACGCGCCCTTTAACGTGTTATCACCTACCACAACCCCATGGTTTGCCATCAACACGACATCATAATCCTTGAAATACTTCGCACAACAGCTCACAAGCTCATCAGACGATGGCATGGCATACTCAGCCAGCGGAATCTTGCCGAAATAATAAACGTTTTCCGCCATCACCGGCTCATCAAGCGCCTGTCTCGCCGACGCAAACGCGCTCAAATACGGGCTGTGTACGTGGATAATATAGTTAAAATCCGGCCGAATCTTATAATACTCAACATGCAGCATCTTCTCCGACGACGGTTTGCCCCCGCCCAAAAACTTGCCCTCATAATCTATCACCGCAAAATCATCTTCACCCAAATGACCGTTGGCACTACCCGATGTCGTTATCAAAATCCGCTTTTCATCCAGCCGCGCAGATAAATTCCCCGACGTCCCAAACGACAAGCGCTTGTCACCGAGCACCTTTCCGCATCTTATTAATTCCAGCCTTGCATCAGTCATATCAGCCCTTATCCCCCTATCCGCTCCTTATCGGGATCTTCAATGTCCAACACCTCGGCATATTTCATTTTTGATTTTACCATCGGCACATTTTCTTCCCAAACCGTTATTTGCTCGCTCTCTTTGGACGATAATCTGTCCGCATTTTTTATCTCCATCTTGTCAAACTCTATCCCCGAATCCTTCGTATTAAGCGCCATGGATACGTCAAAATAGGTCTGTTCCCGAATCAAATCATACCCCAAAGAAAATCTCATTTGCTCCGGCCCCATCGCTACGTAAAATCTGCACTCCATAATCGGTTGTCTGGAAACGACGTCGTTGGAAAGGTTAATTGAGCCGCGCCACCCGACCAGCAGCTTATCGTGAAGCCACAACAGCTCCTGCAAACTGACAGTTGAGCGCCCGTACCTGTACAAATCATAAAGCGGCATCGGCGTATTGTCATAATATGCCGATTGGTAATATGTCACCTCTTGCAGCCAGCGTTTGTATTGCGTTCTTAACCGCGGCCCGACACGACCTATGAACTGCGCACCGTGATCACCGTTGTACCCTCTCATCCCGTAAATCGCAGCCGACCCTTGCATTACAAGCCCGCCTTGTACAAAGAATTGTTTATCGCTATTGCGATACTCAAACAATTCCTGATAAAGCTCCGCCATCTGCCTGAAACGAACCGTCTTGGATTTGGTTGTCTCAATATCCTCATACCTGCGGTTTATATCCCCGTCCTGCATCGCACCCAAAGATCCTCTGTACTTGAAGTTCAAATTCAACCCGTCTCTGAACGAATTTTCTATAACCTTGCCGTCCTCATAAACAAGTTCGGCCATATATTTTGCCATGTTCCGGCCCATAAACCAGTCGTCCATATAAGAGTTTGAACCGTATTGCAAATAAAAATTATCATCTAATCTTTGCTTACCGCGCAAAATCATCCTGGACTGCGATGTACCGTACGCGAATTCCGTATAATTGTTCGGCCCGCGGTATTTCAACGCGCCGCCGACCCCAAGGTTGCCCCCACCGTGGACAATCATCGGAATAACCTTCATCGCCGCACCGTTCGGAGTCGTAAACACAAACCCCGGACCAAAGAACGCGCCCAAATTCCGTCTTGAACCAAACTCAGGATAATCACCTTCAAAATACTCGTTATCCTTGCCCGCAACCAACCTCATCCTCGGGAACCGGAACAAACGCTTTTCACCCGAGTAAACCTCTATCTCTTTCAAATTCATCACATTGTGGTTCTTCTTGGCATCAATCTCAATATCTTTTACCTTAACCCTGTATTTTGACGACCCAAACGCATCCGGAAGCTCCACCAGGTCGTCTTCAAAATCAACGCGCTCCGGCAGCCTGTTGAAAAACACCGTCTGTATTTTCGTAACACCCGTCATTGTCGTGTGCATCACACCCTTGTTCAGCGTTATTTTATCGCCATGCGAGAGAGCATTGCGCGCCGTGACACTCATATTACCCTGAACCAAGTTCATATTGTCAACCAGCGAAGTCTCCTCGTTCGTGTTCACCTGCATAAAATCACTGTGCATAACCGCACCGTCTTTTATCATTTGCACATTGTCATACGCCTTCAATATGTTGGAATTGGTGTTATACGTCATCACATCGGCTTTTAAAACAACACCTTGCTCAACAAAATTTATGACCGGGCTGCCAATCGCGTAGATTTCACCTGTTTGGTCGTCATATTCTATCGTATCGGCATCAAGCTTCATATTGCTCTGCGTAATCTCGTGCGCTACCGCAAGCTGAACCGTTTCAGCAACCGGAATCTGTGCCCCCTCAACAGCCTCAACGGATTCTTGAGCCTGCTGCTGTTGCTGCTGCTGTGCGTTTTTAATATCTCTGCTGCGCAAATAATTTTTTAACCGCAGACGCGTACGCTTGAAAACCGGCGTTGTAGCTGATTTAAAAGTTACCTCCCTGTCACCGAGGAACTGTTCGGGCACATCAGTCGGCGCCTCGTAAAACTCCGCCGCAAACGCCGGGCCGGTAAATAAAATTAGCAATGTCACAATAATTTTTTTCATCTGTACCTTTAAATGTAATTCATCGGATTGTTCGGTTTGCCGTTGACTCTGACCTCAAAGTGGCAGTGCGGCCCCGTGCTGTAACCTGTCGACCCCTCATAACCTAAAATATCACCTTTGTTGACATTCTGGCCCTCCGATACTTTTATGGAGTTCATGTGCGCATACAGCGTGGTTATAGGGGAACCCCCAACCACCCCGTGGTCAACAATAACAACCTTTCCGTACCCGCCGTACCAGCCCGCAAAAATCACCTTGCCCGCGTTGGACGCGCGCAAAGCACCCATGTTCGGCCCTGCAATATCAACACCCGAATGGAATGTTCTGCTGTTAAATATCGGGTGCGTTCTCCAGCCGAACGGGGACGAAATTCTGCCTGCAATCGGCGCCCCAAACGCACCGGTGGACGCAACAGTTACCGCACCCTTGTTCTTGCTTATCATCGTTTCAATGCTTGATGACTGACGCGCAAGCTCACGCTCTGTCTTTTCGTAATACGCCCGGTCATTGTTAAGCTTTTTTATCATATTTTGGTTCTGCGCAATGGATTTTGTGATAGATTTTTGCTGCGAGTTCATCTCATTCATCGTCTGCGCAAGAGTTACACGTCTGCTCTCAATATCTTTTTTCATTTTCGCGATGTTCTGCGATTGCGTTTTAAAGCGCATCATCCGGTCAGTATCTTGTTTTATAACTATTTTTTGGAAATAAATAACATCCAGCAGCGCGTTCAAATCACCGGCCGTCAAAATCAGCTGGAACATCCCCACCCTCTGGTTTTTGAACACTCTTCTCAAACGGTTTTGCACCTGAGAGTGAATCTGGTTGTATTGCGCGTAAACAACCTCATACTCGCGTTCAACCCCGGCCAGCTGGCCTTGCAGACTGTTATAGCGCGAGCGCGAAACCTCAAGATTCTTTGACGTATCATCAAGTTTTCTCTGGTTCCGGATAAGTTTGTTTTTCTCCTGACTTTCAAGCCGTTTCAACCGCTGAATCTGGCTGTTTACCTGATTGCGTTTTTGCTCAACAGTGGCCGCACTTGCCATTGGCGCGCCTGCAATCAAAAATATCAATATTAGCGTGAGCAGTTTTTTCATAATCTTACTTCATAAGCACAGGAAGCATCATAAGCCCTACCGTCCAAGCGATAAAACTCACGGCGATAATCCCTACTATAACTTTCTGGTGTTGCCTGAAAAAGTCCATACCAATATTTTACCACCAAAAAAATACGTTGGCAACAAAAGTTAAAAACTTTGTCTGAATATTGTTCTGGTATCTTGCTCAATTTTTGGCGTGTTGATTTCAAAGACATGAACACGTGCCGCGCCCAGTTCCGCGCGCAATTCGCCGTCCGCCGCCTGGAACCTGCTTTCTGCACCGTAAGACGGCAGCAGATTCTGCAATTTCTCATCCGGTTTCAACCCCGGCACCATTATTTTGCACGAAACAGGTTTGTTGACGTTTTTGTTCGCCACAACAAGCAGCGTCTTACCCTTATAATGTCTTACATACGTAATCACCTGATCGTTTTTGTCACCGCGTTTGTCAAGCGTTATGAACGTACCTTTGTTGACAATATCGGCATACTTGTCTTTAAACGCGAAGCAATTTTTCATGAAATCGCCTATCTCAGGGTTCTTCCCGCCAGGTTTTCTTGAGAAGTTGAAGATATCAAGTTTGCCTCTGTGAACCGTCATCTCGTTGTTATCAGTATCTGTCACAGGGTTGTGTATATGCTCATACGGATACAAGTAATCATCACCTGTTTGATAACCGTCAACAATGTACGGGTTCAACATCGGCAGCGTCGCCTGCAAGCCCATCGTCAAGTTGCAATAGTCAACCCCGCCGTGGAACATCGGCGATACATCATCGTGTGTCGCAAACGAACCCAGCAATGACTTGCCTTTTGGTACATCATAAGAGTTTGCCAGCTGATCTTTCACATAATCCGTGAACTCCGTTGCGGTTTTCCACTCGTGGAAAATGTGATACTGACCGTAAATCATATCAAATCCGCATCTCCACGTATCAACCGGTCTGTCATACGGCATATTCGCCTGCGGAGAAGCATCTTCATAAGTGTAAGTCTCACCCAGCCAGCCGAATTCAGGGTCAAGCTTGCGTGAATACGGGATGATTACATCCCAAAACTCCGGCGGTTTCGCTCTTGCAACGTCCGCTCTGATACCGTCAACACCAAGCTCAACGCACCAGTCAACATATTTTTTGTGCAGCTCAAGCAGCGCAGGATTCAAGGTTCTTTTGCACTCATCCTGCCACGGCTGGAACATTCTGATATCGTTCCATCCCTGTGGCGTTTTTGCAAGCCCGTCAGCCTCTTTTGCCATCAAATCCGGTTCGCGCGTAAACATATCAAACGATGCGCAGCTTGGCAAGTCAAGCATAACCTTGATTCCGCGCTTGTGGCACTCGTCAATAAACGCCTTGAACTGCTCATTCGGCGATCTCGGGTCGTTTTTGTCAATCAAAACAGGGTCAATCGTCAAAAAGTCTGCCGGCGCATACAGCGAACCTGCTGTTCCCATAGCTTTTTGTTTTCCCGGCGGGTGTATCGGCAGCAAATGCAGCGTATTGAACCCGTCATTTTTCACCTCATCAAGTCTTCCAATCGCATTCAGGAACGTCCCGTAAGTCTCACCTTTGCAGATGTAACCGTTACCGTCTTTGTCCTGCGCGTTGAATGTTCTCGGGATTATCGCAAGAATCTTTGCGCTGTTGCTTGCAAACAATGACTTCAAATCATTTTTGTAATTGAAATCCGGCCGGCTGACCGCAGGCATATTAATCGCAGCCTGATTATCAAGGTACTGAACCACCGCCGCAGAATTGTTTTGGGTTTCCGGTTTTGCCGCAACAGGCGCCGCAGCAGGATTATTTTTCAGATATTGTGCAAGCAGGTTACTTGTCGGAGTAATCATCATTGTTTCACCTCCTGACTTGCAGCCGGTTTTTTAACTTTGCCAAAGAAGAATTGCGCAACGACTGCCACCGCCATAAGCGCGATACCCAGCCCGCCGAATGTCTTTAACCATATCTGTGAGTTACGTTTGTTTTTAACTGCCGTTGTGATATATTCGTCAACTGCAATACCGTTTTGCAAGAATTTCTTCAACGAAGGAACCTTCTCTTTTAATTGTTCAAGATAGATATGCTGTTTGTGCGGGCCGTATTCTGCGCCGCCAAATTTTAATATCATCTCTTTTTGGTATCTTTTAAAGGTTTCTTTCAATGAAGCGCCATCCAACAATTTAATCGTTGATACATCAGCGCTTTTAGGATCTACATCACCCACGCCATAGATTGATCTCATAAGCTGCTGATACTTCATGAAATCAAAAGGTTTTTTCATAGTGCCTTCAAATTTTGTCATCTGGCCGTCAATATGACCTTTGGCAAGAATCTCTTTGCCCATCTTGACGATGTCTTCAGGCATGTTTTTGGTTTTGTCATCTGCACGCTTGAAAAAGTCCAGTGTCTGAATAAGTCTGCAGCAATGGTTTTTCAAACTGTCCACCCTGTTTCTGGCATTATCAATCATCATGCTTTTCAAGGAATTTGCACCCGCGCCAATCTCTTCAGCAGCATTGTCCAGCCCCTGCTCACGCAGAGATTTGCCCGCTTGCTCGCATATATCCTTGACATACTTTTCATAATTTGTGTTGCCTGCGTACTTTGTTTCAACTTCTTTAAGGCTGTCTGTGATTGCCGTCATCGCCTTTTTGTATTTTTCTTCATCTTTTACGATGGTTTCAAACTTGTCATACAACTTCTTGCCGACTGCTTCACGGTCCACAATTTTTTCACGCCGGATTACGCCGGTTTTTAATGTAAACAAGTCTTTGTAATCATCTTTTGTGAACCCTAACGAATCCAATACCGCCTCGGATGTGCGGTTGCATTGGTTTGCAATCACTGATTCTTCAACCTTGCCTAGTTTTAGCTTGTAATACTGGTCCAACACCCCATACTTTGAATCAAAATCCGTCATTGTATCGGCAATGTTGCGCAATTTATTAGCAGCCGCCTCATCCATCGGCTTGCCGGCCATATCTTTCATCAAATCTTCTTTAAACTTTCCGCCAAGAATAGTTGACAACTTACCCTCAGAAAACAACTTTGAAAACCGGTCTACCGTCCGTTCATCAATCGCCTCTTCTATGTACCCGCCTTTAGTTTTGTCTATGTAGCTGCCTATAATTTCATTTACTTTGTCAACGGTTTTTGTGCTGCGAAGCGCCTTTGCCGTATCATTGAAATTTACCGTTTCAAGCAGCTCATCAGCCTTTTTGTTGGTTTGTTTGTCAAAGAATTTTCCAAGCGGTTTTTCCGCCATATTGCAAATCATCGCGGTCAGAAGCGGTGTCGCAGGGCCGGCAGTCAGCATCCACAAAGTGTTGCTTTGAACAGCAACCTTTCTCATTTTTTCCTGCGTATACGCGCGCCGGTTAGGCATATCTTTCGGAACACCAAGCCTGTCGCCTGCCTTGTCCATTATTTTGTCAGAATACAAATCCCACGGTATAAATTGCGGATCCTGGAAGAACGGTTTTACGCGGCCTTGTGAATCCTGATATTTTTGCATCGGGTCAACACCGTGCACAAACAACGCCGGCAGCCGGATTGCAATCTTCGGCCAAATCGCCATTGACGCCAAAAATGCCGCCGGACCGAGTATTTCCATGCCTTTTTTCATCGGGGTTCTGTTCATAGTGAACAAATAAGCCGCAAGCGCGCCCATACCCGCAACCAGACCAACATCATTAACTTTGCCCAGTTGGTGGTCGTTTGCCTTGCCTTTTGCGCCGTCCACCAACGCTTTCGCGTTGTATTTCATATTTTTGACAAAAGCAGTCGGCAAGAATGTTCCTCTTAAAAGCTTTCCTTTTGGAGGCAGCGGTTTTGCAAACGTGCGGTTGTAAAGCGCGTTGTGATCAACAGCCCGCGCCTCGGGGCGTTTTTGTTGCTCCTGATAGGTGGTGCTTTTAGCTATGTAGTTTTGAAGTAGATTAGTTTGCATCAGCTTACCACACACCTTTCGTCCTGTTTAATGATGTGAGAATGACATTTTTTGGTTCTGGCGCCGACAACCGAGTTTATTATACCCAGAACGCTTGATAACGCCGCAACACCGAGCAGCATTTTGCCCGCGTGGCGCTGCATTACGTTGCCTGTTTTAGCACCTTTGAAGAATTCCGCACTGCTTTGTGCCAGTGTTTTCGGGAACGCCTTAATTGTGTTGATAAAGTTCTTGCCTTTCCAGAACTTGAAGGTTGCATCCATAAAGAATGTATCCCACGGTTTTTGCATCGCAACTCCGACACCAACCGCCGCCCACAAATATTGTGAAATGTTTTTTGCGGTGCCGCTTCGTGAAATCACCTCGCGTATCGCCGGTTTTACGGAGTGTGCAGGGTCGTTCAGGTTTTCACCGTGGCCGTTTTTCTTCGCTATTTTTGCGTAATAGTCTTTTGAAAGCAGGTCAAAACGCGGAAACTCAACGCTTTCAAATACTTTATGGTGCTCAATGCTTGTAATATCGGTATCATAGATGTTATCAGGCAGCTCATAGTTGATTTTTGCATAAGGCATGTCAGTGTTAATACCGGTCAAAGCCTGCACCGGCTTTGAGATGAAGTTTTTGGATATCATCTTCATCACACCGTAAAGCACGACCCCGAGCGCCATCTTACCGCCTCGGATACCGGCTTTTTGAGCGTCAGCATGGGGGAAAAACTTGTTAACAGCGTTAAAAAGCGCAATCAGCGTTGCACTGCCGGCAAGATATGCGACATTACCCATCGTCAAAAACTCGTAAAAATTGGCGTTTCTGCTGCCCTTGAGCCCTTTTGCCGTATATAACGTAGTGGCGTTGCCCAGCCTGTCAAGCGTCACGCGGCTGCGCGTTGCAACGTTATCAGGCAAAATAGTATCCCTGTCGTACCCTTTTACAGCGCCATGTTGAAATGTTATTTCGTTTGTTTTTCCTACCGATGCTAGCATTTTTACCCCATTAACACATTGACATTAACAGACCTGAATTCCTTTTATTGCCATGTAAACAAAGTATTTTAACATTTTGTTACATTATTTCATGGTATCATAAAAAATATGTTCAAAGGCGCTGAAATCAGGGAACTTTTCCTCAAATATTTTACGGACAAACAGCACACGCTTGTGCCAAGCTCAAGTCTTGTACCCGACAACCCCACGGTTTTGCTGACAACAGCCGGCATGCTGCAGTTTATGCCGATTTATCTGGGTTACGAAAAACCGCCCTACGACCCGCCGCGGGCTGTTTCATGCCAAAAATGCGCGCGCGCAGGCGGCAAAGACTCCGATATTGAAAACGTCGGCCGAACCCCGCGTCATCACACGTTTTTTGAGATGCTGGGCAATTTCGCGTTCGGTGATTATTACAAAAAAGAAATAATCCCCTGGGCGTGGGAATTTGTCACGCAATGGCTAAAACTTGACCCCGAGCGGCTTTGGGTGACTGTTTATGAACAAGATGACGAAGCGTTTGAGATTTGGGCAAAAATTGTGCCCGCGCAAAAAATCCTGCGCAAAGGTAAAAAAGATAACTTCTGGGGGCCGCCCGGCGCAACCGGCTCTTGCGGGCCGTGCTCTGAAATCCACTACGATTTGGGCGAAAACCTGAAATGCTCGCCCGATTGCGGCATCGACACCTGCGAGTGCGACCGCTGGGTTGAAATCTGGAACCTCGTGTTCACAGAACTTTTCAAGGACGAGGAAGGCAATTTCACCCCTCTTGACAAGAAAAACGTAGACACCGGCATGGGCCTTGAGCGCATAACAATGGTTTGTCAGGGCAAAGGCTCAACATTTGAAACGGATTTACTGCGCCCGATTTTGGCCAAAGTGGGGCAAATGAGCAAGATTGAATATGGTGCGGCGGCCAAGACTGACGTATCTTTGCGCATAATCACCGACCACGCACGATGCGTTACGTTTTTGATTAATGACGGCGTTGTGCCCGGAAACGAAGGCCGCAGCTACGTTCTACGCATGATTTTGCGCCGCGCGCTGCGCCACGGCAAGATTTTGGGGCTGGAATTACCGTTCCTTTATAAACTTGTGGGCACGGTCGTGAACGAATACAAGACCGCATATCCCGAGCTGGGAGTAAATCAGGACAAGATTACATCCGTAATCAAGGCCGAGGAAGAACGGTTTAACCAGACGTTAGAACGCGGCTACAAGCTGCTTGAAGAATTGCTGGCTGATGATATTAACGGGGAAGACGCGTTCAAACTGTACGATACATACGGGTTCCCGCTGGAGCTGACAAAAGAAATCGCGGCCGAGTCAGGCAAAAAGGTCGATGAGACCGGCTACCACAAAGCCATGCAGGAGCAAAAAGACCGCGCCAAGGCCGCCGCGCAAAAAATCAGCCTCACAGACGATTTGAAATACGTTACGATTGAGGAAAAATTCGGCCCGACGCAATTTACCGGTTACACGGACACCGAGACCGATGCCAAAATCGTTGCGACTGTTGAAGGCGAGGATTACACGGACATCGTGCTTGACAAAACGCCGTTCTACGCCGAATCCGGCGGACAGGTTGGCGACACGGGATTTATCGGCAACGCGCAGGTTTTGAACACATTCAAGGTCGGGAAATTATTCGTTCACCGCGTGGACGACGCAAACATCGGCGGCGCTGTGAAAGCGCAAATCGACACCGGACGCCGCGAAAAAATCCGCCTCAACCACACGGCAGCGCACTTGCTGCAAGCCGCGCTGATAAAGGTGCTCGGCGACGAGGTTAAGCAGGCCGGCTCGCACGTCAACGCCGAGCGCACCCGTTTTGATTTCTCCTTCGCACGCGCAATGACACGCGAAGAAATCGCTCAGACTGAGACGATTTTGAACGACTGGGTTGCCGCAGGGTTGGATGTTTGCACGACCCAAATGAGTATTGAGGACGCAAAAAAATCCGGCGCGATTGCGCTGTTTGGCGAAAAATATGACGATACCGTGCGCGTTGTGGCCGTTGACACAGTATCAAAAGAGCTTTGCGGCGGCACGCACGCAAATAACACGCGCGACATCGGCCTAATAAAAATTGCAAAAGAAAGCGCTATTGCCGCGGGCACACGCAGGATTGAGCTTGTCACAGGCGACGAGGCGCGCAGATTTGTTGAGCTTACCAAGGAAAAAGAAGCGGCCGGGCAAGCCGCGCAGCTTGAACGCGAGCGCCAAAAAGAGCTTGCGCGCGCGCAAGCCGCCCAAGACCGCGAAAAATTTGCCGCGCTTGCATCTGACGCGCAAAACGGCGTTTTAATCGCGCGCGTTGATGGCGGTGACCTGAAAGTCGGGGTTGAAACGCTCTTAAAAACTCTTGATTTGGTAGTGCTCGCGTCAAACTCGTCCGTTGCAGCGGCCGTTTCAGAAAAATTTATCCAAAAAGGGTTCAATGCGGGCGCGATTGTAAGCGAAATCGCAAAAGCTACCGGCGCAAACGGCGGCGGACGTCCAAACTTCGCACAAGGTGGGATTAAAGATGTGTCAAAACTGGAGGAAATCTTAAATGTTATTAAAAATAGAACGATTGGCGCATAACCGGCACCTGCCGCAATACCAGAGCGAGGGCGCAGCCGGCATGGACCTGCACGCGGCGATTACAGAGCCTGTGACGCTGAAACCGCTCGAGCGCGCGCTTATCCCGACAGGTATAAAAATTGAATTGGAGCACGGTTACGAGGCGCAAATCCGGCCGCGAAGCGGGCTTTCAATAAAACACGGTCTGACGCTGATTAATTGCGTGGGCACCGTTGATGAGGATTATCGCGGCGAGGTTTGCGTTGCAATGGTGAATTTGTCCAATGACACCCACACAATTGAGCCTGACGAGCGCATCGCGCAAATGGTTATCAACAAAATTGAACGCGCGCGAATTGAGGTTTGTACCGAACTCACAGGCACAGTCCGCGGTGCCGGCGGTTTCGGTTCTACCGGCACGGCCTGAGGCCGTTCTACCTGCAACGCGGAGGGCAGTTGGGCGAAGGTGTCACTACCGGCAAGCTCTGACGCCCCGCAGGCGCTGTTGACGGCAAGGTCTTGCCTCCGACAGGCGCGGCCGCACCTGTTGTTGTCTGTTGAAGAGGCGTCCCCATTATCATTCGCACGCCGCCAAAACGCTTACCCAGCGTTTGTTTTACCCCGGCCGTAATCCCGTTTACATCATCCATTGACATATTCAACTTGCCCGTGACACTGTTCACATCGTCCATTGACGCGTTCAACTTCACCGTGGCCTTGTTAATGTTCTCGGTGATTTGTTCAAGATTGGCGATAGTTTGACCTATGTTTTCGCTGGCGTTATCCACATCTTTTTGCGGCGCGGACTTGTTCAGTTTGGTCGCAAGATTGTTAATCTGCTCGGTGGTCTGCGATAAATTCTTTGTCGCAGCCAGAATATCCGGCCGCATATCGCCCACAAGCCCCGTGACCGCGTTCAACAAATCCGTCGCCGCCTCAGCCGTCTGCCCTACGCTTGTTATCGTGCTGTTCACATTCCCCGACACCTTGCTCAACTCACCGGATTCTAATTGCGATGACATAAAAGCGCCGAGATCAGGGGCCGGCAAACCTTTAATCGTACTGCCTTTCATCAACAAATGTTTCTGTGGCTCTTTCGGGTACTCGATTTCAATATATTTTGTCTTTTTTTTATCGTCAAATTTTCGCACGTTGGCCGTCACATTCGCCGGCAGACCGGACATATCTTTTTTGAATTTTATTTTTATATTTGTGTTCTTAAAATCCATATCAGGCTTGATTTTTCCCGTCTTGCCCACCTTAAAACCCTTGTAATACACAGCCATGCTCCTTGGTACAGGCCCCAAATCCTTGAACTGTGCCGTCACATAAAACCCCGTGATGCGGTTATAAACATTCAACGTCACAATAAAAAGCAGCACCATATAAAGCGCAGTAAAAAATTTATCCTTGTGCTCGGCAAGATTTTTCCTCATGTAGACAAACTAAACCGGCCGAATGTTTTTTCAAATTGCCCGAACGTATAATTCAATCTCATCTTCCGAGTTCATCTCGGTCGCAGCGACAAGAATTTTTTTGTCATCAAGTTTGAGCCCGCCGATTATATTAACGGTTTTTAGTTTTGCCAAAAACTTGTCCGCGTCGGCCACCTCAATCGTAAACTCGTTGAAAAAGTTTTTATTCAAAATCTTAACACCTTTTGCCGCGAGCGCATCTGCAAGCCGGTGCGCAAGTTTTGCGCTCAAAAACCCTGCCTGCCTGAATCCGTCCTCGCCCATAACGCTTAAATAAAGCGTCGCGCAAAGCCCCACCAGCGCCTGATTTGAGCAAATATTACTGGTCGCTTTTTCCCGCTTGATATGCTGCTCGCGCGTCTGCACGGTCAGACAAAACGCCTGCTCGCCGTTGGCATCAACCGTTCTACCCGACAACCTGCCGGGCATCTGGCGCATATATTTTTCGCGGCAGGCGATAAAGCCCGCACCCGGACCGCCAAAACTCATCGGGATTCCAAGGGTCTGCACATCGCCAACCACAATGTCCGCCTGCGCGGGAGGTTTTAATATGGAAAGCGTTGACGGGTCGGTACAGACAATCAACATTGTATCCGGCTGCGGCAATTCAACAATTTCACCATAAAAATTTGGCGTCTGGATTAAAACGCACGCGTAATCCGCCGCGTTGTCAGGCGGCGCGGCATCAAACCATTCCACCTCAATATCGTTCGCCCACGCGTAGGTTTCAACAACTTTTTTGTATTCCGGGTTCAGCGTGTTTGCAGCCAGCGCGCGTTTGATTTTTTTAATCCTGACCGCCATCAAAACCGCCTCCGCGCACGCCGTTGCCGCATCATAAACTGTCGCGTTGCACACGTCCATCCCCGTCAAACGGCACATCATCGTCTGGAACTCGTACATAATTTGCAGCGAACCTTGCGAAATCTCCGGTTGATAAGGCGTGTACGCGGTCAAAAACTCAAACCGCTGCGCCACCTGCGCAACACATGCCGGCGAAAACTTGTTATAAACCCCGCCGCCCAAAAAGCTTATGTAATCCGTTTTGTTTTTAGCCGCGAGCGATTTTATACGTTTTTGCACCTCAAGCTCGCTCAACGCCGGCTCCAAATTCAGCGCTCCGGCACGCGCCGCCTGCGGGATTACAGAGAACAAATCCTCAACCGAATTTATTCCGGCGATTTCACCAACCATCCGAGCGCGGGTTTTTTCGTCGTGTGTCAGGAAGTTTTCCATTAACCCACTTCTTCTTTGTAATCTTCGTACTCCATCAAATCCGCCATCTCAGCAGCAAGGGTTGTATCGTCCGATGTTGATTCAACCTTGACCAACCAGCCTTTTTCGTAGTTATCTTCGTTCAAAATCTCCGGCGAATCAACCACCGCGTCATTCACCTCAACAACACGCCCGCTGATTGGCATATAAATTTCAGACGCCGCCTTAACGGATTCAACCGCCGCAAAGTTCTCACCCTTACGAAACTCAACCCCTGCCGCCGGCAGTTCCAAAAACACAATATCACCCAGCTGCTCAACAGCATAATCCGTCAGCCCGACAGTATAAGTCTTGTCGTTGTTGTCCAACAAATACTCGTGCGTTTTGGCACATAAAATTTTTTCCGTATAATCGCTCATTCTTTTCCTTTCAATTCACGCGGGGCAACCTTTCATTTACCCCCGCTCATTCTTGTCTTTTCAACCCGCGCCGGCAACCTTTTATTTGCCTCCGCTCCTTTTTTCAATAAACGGTCGTTTCACAACCTGCGCATCGTGTAATTTCTCTCTAATCATAACCTGAACAACAGTTCCGGGGCAAATTTCTTTAAGATTTTTTACATAACAAAGCGCGATGTTTGAACCCGTCATCGGCGAAACCCCGCCGCTGGTTACTTTCCCGACTTTTTCGCCGTTAAAGAAAACTTCATAATCATGCCGCGCGATTTGTTTTGACAGCATCTTTATCCCGATAAGTTTTTTGTCCGTGCCGTTTGCAAGCTGGTTCATAATCACGGTTTTGCCGTTGTAATCCGCTGCCTTGTCTTTTGCAACAGACCACGAAAGCCCCGCCTCAACAGGTGTTGTGTACTCATCCAAATCGTTTCCGTAAAGATGCAGCGCAGCCTCCAAACGCAAGGTATCGCGCGCGCCAAGCCCGATGGGTTTTGCGCCCAGCGTCAAAATCTTGTCCCAAAGCTCCGGTGCATACTTGTTTTCAACCATAAGCTCCCACCCGTCCTCGCCGGTGTAGCCCGTGCGGCTTGCCCAAACAGGCACCCCGTCTATTGTCGCCGGCTTTATGGAAAACGATTGCTGGTCCGTGCTGACCCCCAGTTTTTCAATAATCTGAACCGCCGCAGGCCCTTGCACCGCAAGCAGCGCAAACTCGTCAGACCTGTTTTCAAGCTTGACATCAAACCCCGCTGCCGCAGCCACCATCCAGGCAAAATCACTCTCATACCGCGACGCGTTGCAGATAATAAGATAATTATTTTCTTCCAATTTGTAAATAATTAAGTCATCCAAAATCCCGCCGCGCTCGTTGGTCAGCTGGCAATAAACCGCTTTGCCGTCCGTGAGTTTTGCAACATCTTGCGGCACGAGCGTGTTTAAAAAATCTTTGGCACCTGCGCCGTCTACAAAAATCTCGCCCATATGCGACACATCAAACAACCCGGCGCCATCACGCACGGCCTTGTGTTCTTCAATAATTGAGCTGTATTGCACCGGCATATGCCAGCCGGCAAAGTCCACCATCTTCGCGCCCAGCGCTACGTGTTTGTCATGTAAAATTGTTTGCCTGGTCATTTGAATCTCCTTTTCATTTTAACCGAATCGCTCGCAACAGTCTTCGGTTTGGCGCTCATCATTGACATCATCTTTTGTGTGTCAACTTTGCCGCCCTTGCTCGCACCGCTCATACCCTTCATCATCTGCCGCATCTGCTCAAACTGACCGATAAACTGGTTGACCTCACTAAGCGCAATCCCGCTGCCCGATGCGATACGTTTTTTTCGGCTCGCATCAATCAATTGCGGGTTGGCACGCTCGTCCGGCGTCATACTCTGGATAAACACCTCCACACGCTTAAACTGCGTCTCACCCATATGCGAAATCTTGTCGCGGTCGTCCTTGCCGAGCTTTAACCCCGGAATCATACCGAGCAAATTCCCCATCGACCCGAACATCTTCATCTGCTTTTGCATCTTCAAAAAATCATCAAACGTAAACTCGGCCTTTTGCATTTTTCGCTGCAGCTCTTCGGATTCTTTCTCGTCAAAAACCTCCTGCGCCTTTTCAACGAGCGACACCACATCACCCATCCCCAAAATCCGGCCGGCCATCCGCTCGGGATAAAAATCTTCCAGTGCGTCGGTTTTTTCACCGACACCTGTGAACTTTATCGGCTTGCCCGTACAATGAACGACGCTCAACGCCGCGCCGCCGCGCGCATCACCGTCTAATTTCGTCAACACCAGACCGGTAACCCCTATTTGCTCATCAAAAGTCTTGGCGATATTCACTGACTCCTGACCTGTCATCGCGTCAAGCACAAGCAGTTTCTCCGCCGGTTTTAACGCCTTATCAACAGCCTGCAGCTCCGCCATCATCTCGTTGTCAACCTGCAGCCGGCCCGCAGTATCTATTATTACAGTATTAAACCCGTTTTTCTTTGCGTAATCAACCGCCTGCCGTGCAATCTCCGGCACCTTGTCCTTGCCCGCAAACACCTCAACCCCGATTTGCTCACCCAGCGATTGCAATTGCAAAATCGCAGCCGGCCGGTAAATATCGCACGCTGCAAGTAGTATCCGCCGCCCCGATTTTTTCAACTTAACCGCAAGTTTCGCGCTCGTCGTCGTTTTACCGGAACCCTGCAAACCCATCATCATAATCACATTGGGCTTGCCGCTGCCGTCCAGCGGTGAGTTTTGGCCGCCCAAAATCTGCGTCAACTCATCGTTTGTAATCTTAATCAGCTGCTGCGACGGGTTAACACCTTTTAGAATTTCCTGCCCCAACGCCTTTTCTTTAACCGATTCAACAAACGATTTTACCACACCCAGATTGACATCCGCCTCCAACAGCGCGCGCCGAATCTCACGCAGCTGCTCGTCCATGTTGGCAACAGTCAGCTTTTTTTTAAATATACTTTGTAATCGCTCACCTAGGCTATCAAACATGACTTGATTTTATCATAAACTTGTACTAGTATCAAAAAAAAGGAGGATTACACAATGAAAAAATATCTAACAATAGGCCTGATTGCCTTTGCAGCAGGAGTTTCAGCAGCAAATTTTGCCGTCAGCGGCCCGACATTCAACATCGCGGTCGTTGATATCCAAAAAGTCGTCAGCGCGGCACCACAGGTTAACGCGCTCAAAAAAGAACACCAGGCGAAAGTCAACGAGCTTTCCGTTTTCGTTGAAAAAGCGCGCAAAGATGTCATGGCCCAAACAGATGCCGCAAAAAAACAAGAGCTTGAAAAAAAATACAACAAAGAACTTAACGACAAAAAAGCAGCAATGGACAAGCACTACGCGGAAAAACTCAAAACCATCGACACCGCGATAACAAAACAAATTGAGGCGCAGGCAAAAAAAGATAACTACGACCTTGTCCTTGCAAAAGGCGTTGTACTAAGCGGCGGCACCGATATAACCGATGCAATCGTTAAAATAGTTAAGTAACCGCTATTAAAAAAAGCTCCCGCGGGAGCTTTTTTTTTATTTAATATCCTTATACGAACCTTTGAATTTGTCGCCGTATGTTGTATGCAAAAGCTCGTGCGCCTTGTGCGAGCCCGGTTTTTCAAGAAACTCGTTATAAAGTTTTTTGATTGACGGGTTCTCGTGAGATGTGCGCACCTTCAACTCGGAGTCTTCTTTGTAAAGCCCCGCTGCGCGCTCGCTTCTGGCGTTACAGCTGTTGCAGCTTCTCGGCTGCCCGCCGCCGCTGATACATCCCCCGGGACACGCCATAACCTCAAGCATTGAAAAGTCCGCCGTACCGTTTTTCACTTCCTGAACAGCTTTTTCGGCCTCTTTCAAAGTAGAAACAACCCTCACAACAACTTTTGTGCCGTCTATATCAAGCTCTGTTGTCTTTGACCGGTTGCTTGTACCGCGCATCGTTTTGATATTAACGTCCGGCATCTCCTTGCCCGTAGCAAGCTCATACGCCGTACGCGCCGCAGCTTCCGCCACACCGCCGGATGCGCCGAAAATCGTTCCCGCACCTGAATACTCGCCAAACGGATCATCAGCATCTTCCGGCTCTAACGCCGCAAAATCAATCCCCGCCGCACTTATCATCGTACCGAGCTCTTGTGTTGTCAACACAAAATCCGTACCCGCAAGCTCCGGTCTTGACGCCTCAAACTTCTTCGCCGTGCAAGGCATAATCGCGACTACAACAAGGTCCTTACCCAACCGTTCCTTCAAAACAGGCGACAACATTGACATAGGCGACTTTGCAGTTGACAAATAATTCAACATAAAAGCTCCGGGAACTGGTGCTCTATGAACTTAACCCACGCAGGGCAGCACGAAGTAAACAACGGCAGGTTTTTACCCGATTTAAGCCGTTCCAAAAACTCGGTGCCTTCTTCCATAATCGTCAAATCCGCCGAAAAATTCGTGTCAAAGACCATATCAAACCCGATTTTGCGCAGCGCAGCGTTTAATTTGCCCACCACGTTCTCACCCGGTTTCATACCGAAAATTTCGCCAATCGCAACACGCACCGCAGGCGCCATCTGCACAACAACTTTCTTTTCAGGGTCTGTAATCTGGTCCCAAACCCTATCAATATCGCTTTTTACTATCAACGCACCCGTCGGACAAACCGCCACGCACTGGCCGCAATAAACACAATCAACTTCGCCCAACGCTTTGCCGTGAATCGGTGCCACGGTCGTTTTTGAGCCTCTGCCGGCAAACCCTAAAACCGCATGCCCTTGAAACTCCGCACATGCTCTGACACACGCACCGCACTTGATACATTTGTTCGGATCGCGCACAATTGACGGGTTGCCCGCATCCACAGGCAAAAATTCCTCTTTGCTTTTTGAAGGATAACGAATCTCCTTAATCCCGTACTCCTGCGCATATCTTTGCAGCTCGCACGTCCCGGAACGCTCACACGTCAAGCATTCGCGGTCATGGTCTGCCAAAAGCAGCTCCAAAACAGTCTTACGGATATTGCGCACCTTTTTGGTATTCAAGCTGATTTTCAACCCCGGTTCCGGCGGCATCGTGCACGAAGACTGAATCCCGCGCCCTTCAATTTCCACAACACACATCCGGCACGCACCAAACTGCGTCAAATCCGGCCGGTAACAAAATGTCGGAACATCCATCCCCGCCTTGCGAATAACCTCCAAAATGTTCGGCTCATTCGTGTATTCTACTTCTTTTTCTTCAATAAATAATGTTGGCATTTTTTCTTTCCTTACTGGCTTACTATCGCTTTGAACGGGCAGCTGCTTAGGCACGCGCCGCATTTGATACATTTGTCCTGATCTATCACGTGTAATTCCTTGACCTTGCCGGAAATCGCATCAACCGGACAAACACGCGTACACTTTGTGCAGCCTTTGCACCCGTCTGTGATAACGATTTTTTTCATCGCCGTGCAAACACCCGCCGGACATTTTTTGTCGCGTATGTGCGCGATATACTCGTCGCGGAAGTATTTCAGTGTTGAAAGAATCGGGTTTGGCGCGGTTTTGCCCAGCCCGCAAAGCGACCCATCCTTAACTGCAACCGATAATTCTTCCAAAAGATCCAAATCCGACATCTCACCGTTGCCCGCAACGATTTTTTCAAGGATTTTCAAAAGGTTTTTCGTACCTTCGCGGCAAGGAACGCACTTTCCGCACGATTCATTCTGCGTAAAGTTCATAAAGAACCGCGCAACCTCAACGATACAGGTGTCCTCGTTCATCACAACAAGCCCGCCCGAGCCCACCATCGCACCGGCCTTAATCAAGCTGTCATAGTCCATTGAGATGTCCAGATGCTCTTCTGTCAAGCAGCCGCCTGACGGCCCGCCGATTTGCACAGCCTTGAATTTCTTACCGCCGCGGATTCCGCCGCCGATATCAAACACTATATCGCGAAGCTTCGTTCCCATCGGAACCTCAATCAATCCGGTATTATTAACTTCACCGGTCAACGCGAATGTTTTTGTACCCTTTGAAGTCTCCGTACCGAACGAACTGAACCAATCCGCACCGTTGAGGATAATAAGCGGCACGTTCGCCAGCGTTTCAACGTTATTAATCAAAGTCGGACGCCCGAACAAGCCTTTGTTCGCCGGGAACGGCGGTTTTGGTCTCGGCATCCCGCGCTCGCCCTCAATTGACGCGATAAGAGCTGTTTCCTCGCCGCAAACAAACGCGCCCGCACCTTCTTTGATATGAAGGCAGAACGAAAACCCGCTGCCCATAATGTTTTTACCAAGATACCCGCGTTCTTCCGCGTCCGCAATCGCCTTACGCAGCCGTTTAATCGCAAGCGGATATTCCGCCCGAACGTAGATATAACCCTCATCAGAGCCTATCGCATACGCCGCAATAGCCATCCCTTCAAGCAGTTTGTGCGGGTCGCCTTCCATAATACTTCTGTCCATGAACGCGCCCGGGTCCCCTTCGTCCCCGTTGCACACCACAAAAGATTTTCCGCCCTTGTTGGCCGCCGTGAACCGCCATTTGCGACCAGCCGGGAAACCCCCGCCACCGCGGCCTCTCAACCCTGATTTTTCAATAATATCAATTACCGCATCCGGGTCTGCTGCTTCCAAAATATTTGCCAGCGCCTCATAACCGCGCGCTGCGAGCGCGTCGTCAAGGCTTTCGGCGTTGATATGCCCGCAGTTAGCGAGCGCTGTTCTTTGCTGTTTTTTGTAAAAATTAATGTCGTCATTTTTTGCAACCCTTTCTCCCGTATGCGGGTCAGTATAAAGTAAACGCTCCACCGCTTTGCCGCCTTTGATATGGCTTTCAACGATTTCATCAACATCGGCAAGTCTGACCTTCACATAAGTCACGTGTTTGTCCGGCAGCACCACCAGGACACCCTGCTCGCAGAACCCGTGGCAGCCTGTCGGTACAATCGTAACCTTCTCGTCAAGGGTGTCAACCTGCGTACCAAGCTCTTTAAACCTTGCTATAACATCGTTTGACCCGTTTGCCACGCACCCTGTTCCCGCGCAGACCAACACCCGCAAACCCTGCTGTTTCACTAACTCTTGTGCTTTTTGCTGTTCTTGTTTAATATCCATTAATTCTCACCTTTTATAATCTCGTCTAAAATCATTGAAATCGCATCTGATGTCATCTGCGGATAGACTTTTTCGTTAATAACAACCACCGGTGCAAGCCCGCACGCACCCAGACAGCTCACGGTCTCAACCGTAAACAGCCCGTTGCCCGTCGTCACCTGCTCGCCGGTCAGCCCGACCTTCGCACGAATCGCGTTCAAAACCGGTATTGAACCTCTCACATGGCATGCCGTCCCGTCACACAATTTAATCTCGTATTTGCCCTTCGGCTCCAGCGAGAACTGCGCATAGAATGTCGCCACCCCGAAAACCGTTGCGGGCGACAGCCCCTCAATCTTTGTCCCGATATAAATCATCGCATCTTCCGGCACATAACGGTAAATCTCTTGAATCTTTTGCAAAATCGCAATCAGATTGGCTTTTTTGCCGCCGCACTGCGCTATAATCTCGTCCAACTGCTTAATGTCAACTTTTGTGTCGCTCATATCTTCTCCTATTCCCAAATATTATCGCACGCTAAAAAAATAAAATCAACCGGCAAGAAGTGATTGAGCAAACTGCATAGACTGTTCGTTAATCTCGCCGCCGGCAAGTTCTGCCAAGGCTTTCAACCTGTTTTCGCCGCTCAAAACGTAAACTTCAACCAAAGTTTCGTCAAGCTGAGATTTTTTCACATAAAAATGTTTGTCCGCTTTTGACGCGATAATCGCCTGGTGCGTGATAAGGATTATCTGGCGGGACTTGGCAAGCTCGGTTATCTCGTCCGCAACGCTCTGCGCCGCACGCCCCGAAACGCCTGTGTCAATCTCGTCAAAAATCACAGTATCAATCTCATCGGCCGCCGCAAAAATGCTCTTAAGCGCCAGCATAACACGCGAAATCTCACCGCCGGAGGCCACACGCGCCAACGGTTTCAGGTCGTCAGAAATATTCGCCGCAATCAAAAATTCCACCGAATCCGCGCCGTCCGCACCCAGCTGCGCCGGCTGCACGTCAATCTTGAACCGGACTTTTGGCAGCTCCAATTTTTCTAATTTATCCTGCACAAGCGACGATAACACCTGCGCATAGTTTTGGCGGGTTTCGCTGATTTGCGCGGCCAAAACTTGTAATTCAGCGCGCTCAGCCGCAATCTTTACCCCTAATTCTTCAATCGCAGCGTCCGAAAACTCAATCCCCGCAAGCTCCGCGCTCAATTTTTCAAGCGTTCCAAGCGGGTCACCGTACTTGCGGCAAAGTTTGTCCAGCAAAAACATACGCTCTTGAATCTCGTTGAACCTTTGAGTATTGTTTTTCAACCCCTGGCTGTAATCGCGCAGCTCGCTGCCTGTTTCGCGCAATGTTTCAAGCGCCTCGGTCAGCTGCTGCTCGGCTCTTGCAAGTTTTGCATCAAACGATGCCGCTTTTGACACGTTCTGCTTGATTTTGCCGAGCGACTCCAACACAGAACCCTCGTCCCCGTTGATTGCCCAGTACGCGATGCCGGTCAACTCCTGCAATTTCTCGGCGTTTTCAAGCACTTCCAACTCGGCTTTCAATACTTCAACTTCATCCGCCCCTTTTAGCTCCGCTGCTGAAATCTCATCAATCTGGAACCGCAAAAACTCCAGCTCGCTCTGTGTTTTGTCCGCCGCGCTTTGCAAGGTTTCAAGCTCTGTTTGCATTTGGCGGTACACCGCAAATTTTTCGCGGTAAATCGCCAGCTTTTCGTTCTTCGCATAATTATCCAGCAGCGTTATGTGGTATTTTGGCTGCAAAAACGTATACGTCTGGTGCTGCGAGTGGATATCCAGATATTTTGCGCGCAGCTCTTTCACCTCCTCCGCCGAAATCACAACCCCGTCAAGGCGCGTGCGTGAGCCGCTTTTGGTGATTTCTTTTGTAAGGATTTTATCGTCAATTGTCAGCTCAATAACCGCTTTTTCCCGGCCGGTTTTGATGACGTCTTTTGACACACGCGTTGAAAAAGCCAGGTCAATCGCGTTAATCAAGATGCTTTTGCCCGCGCCCGTCTCGCCGGTAATCACGTTCAAGCCGCGCTCAAAGTTGGCTTCCAGCTCGTCAATCAACACATAATCCCTTAATCTTATTTGTTTAATCATGCCAATATTATATCATGAGGATGAGTGTGGGGAAATATTTTAAAATGAGCACCTTCGGGAGCGACGGAGGAGCGGTGCAGGTGCGAATTTAAAATATTTCCCCATTTAATCACTCTTTCAGCGCAAAATGTTTTCTGCCCGCAGCCGGCACCTGCGCTTGCGAAACCATTTGCTCAACAAACTTCTTTGCATCGTTTATCGGGATAGCAAACCCGATACCGATATTAGATATATTATTGTCCGGGTTGTAAATGGACTGGCTTATCCCGATGACCTGACCTCTGGAATTAAGCAGCGGCCCGCCCGAGCACCCGGGGTTGATTGACGCGTCCGTTTGCAGCCGGCCTTTTACATAATCAATCCGTGACACAATCCCTTGCGTCAAAGTACCTGAAAACCCGAACGGGTTGCCGATTGCAAGCACTTTTTGCCCAACCTTTATCTCGTCGGAATCACCAAACTCCACCGCCTGCAGCGGCTCTTTCGGTTCAATTTTTAAAATAGCCAAATCCTTGTTCCGGCCGGCTTTTGCCGCCACTTTTGCCTTGTAAACCTGCCCGTTGTGGGTTTTTACCTCAATAGTTTTCGCACCGTTAACCACATGCCAGCCGGTTAAAATCAGACCCTCGGATTTGATAACGCACCCTGTCCCCGCCGAAAACCCGTCCGGAATTGACGCGTCAATCGCCACAATCGCGGGGCTTATCCGCTCGTAGACATCTATATTTATCCGCTCATCCGCCTCATACGCAAACACCGGCGCACACAACATACACAATATTAATACAATTTTCCTCATACATAAATTATTACCCCTTTGCGCGCGATTTCAACGATACAACGTAACAAAACAAGACTAGTTATTGCAATTATTAAAATTTTAAGTTAGAATACAAGAAAAAAGGGGAATTATTTTATGAGAATTGATTTATTTAAACAGCATCTGGAAGAAAAAAGAGCCGTGAAAGTCATCGCGGGGATTGATAATTTTGATATTGAAAGCGTCAGAAAAGTCGCTGCATCGGCGCAAAGATCCGGAGCAAGCGCGCTTGATATCTGCGCTAACGAAAATATTATCCGCGAAGTACGCTCCACAACAAACCTGCCGCTGTTTGTATCATCTGTTGCACCGCACGAGCTTGCCCGCGCGGTTGAGCTTGGCGCAGACGCCGTGGAACTTGGCAACTACGACGCGCTCTACAAAAAAGGTATGTCGTTCAGCGCGGCAGAGGTCCTTGAACTTGCGCACCAAACAAAATCGCTCATCGGCGACACCTTTATGTGCGTGACCGTTCCGGGTGAACTTGCCGTACCCGAGCAAATTGAGCTTGTCCGCGAGCTTGAAACACTCGGTGTTGACCTGATTCAAACCGAAGGCCACTTCAATATGCACCCGTCTGACGGTATCAGAGGGCTGATGGAGCGTGCACAACTTACCGTTTCAAACACAATGGAGCTTTGTGCGAACACCGAGATGCCTGTTATGAGCGCAACCGGAATCAATCCGACAACCGCACCGTTCGCCTTTACAGCCGGCGCAAGCGCAGTCGGTATCGGCTCTTGCGTAAACAAGCTTGAAAACGAAATATCTATGCTCGCTGTTATCCATCAGGTGATTGATATTGCGTCAAAAAATGCTCAAAAAGTTGCGCAATTAATTTAGTCCATGATATAATTGGGGAATGGAATATATTCTGGATCTACTGTATTTTTATGCAGCAGTGTACACGCTGTACTTTTTGGCGCTCGCGCTGCGAAACCTGGGCGGCAAAAGGTTCACCGTTGAACGCAGGCTTGCCCACGCGCAGGCAGATCTAAACGATATCAGTAAAGACAGTATCGCAATCATTATCTACGCGCACAACTCCAAAACCACACTGTCAAACCTTATCCGTGAAATCAAAGCGCAGGATTACCCCGTAAACCACATAAAAGTCTTTGTAATCCTTGACAACTGCATCGACAGCTCCGAAGAACTGTTCGTTAACGAGCATTTTATAAAAGTTCTCAACATAAAAGATGTCGGCACCGTCGGCAAGGACAAAGCGGTTTCTGTCCTGTTAGAGCGCCTCACGCGCGACCACGGGATTGATTCTTACGTATTTATTGACGGGGACAGAAATATTCCGATGGACTTTTTGTCGCTTGTGAACACCGCACTGCTGAGAAACAGCGTCGTTTCAGGCGAAACCCTTATGATGACCGAAACTCTCGGCCCAATAGATAAAATAAAAGCTGCATACCAAAAATACCACATGAACTTTATGCGCCGCGCGCGGTCACTGTTCAACCTCGCGTCCCAGGCGGATTCCGGCGTGTTTGTGATGAAAAAAGAAATCGCCGACCAATTGGAGTTCATTGATTTTAAAGACATTAACTCCGAACTCAAATACAGCCTGCTGCTGTCCGAAATCGGCCACCCGTGCTTTTACAACCCGAACATCCAGACCTTTGTTGATACCGTCAACTACGATTTCAAAAAAGCGCGTCTGTCCGTGCGCCTGAGCCTGTTTAGAAAAAACTTTGCCGCCAGCCTAAAATCACGCAACTTTGTTTTTGCAGAACACGTCCTATCGCTTTTATACCCGAACTTTTGGCTGTTGATGTTTATCTATCTGGTTGTTCTGAAACATTCTTACCACTATTATTTTATCGTTGATTTTAAAATCGTTTTGTTCACATTCCTGCTGTTGATTTTAGGCTTCGGGTTGAGTTTAATCAAATCAAAATTAACCATGCGCGAGGCCGGGCTTTTGTTTTTGTATCCGATATATTCCCTGTGTCACATAATAAAGCACCTTCCGCCAATCCGCGCAATACGAGATAAACTGCTGGATTCAGAGGACTCCGGCGCGGAAAAACTCGGCGTTGATGTTGTCGTAATGTCAAACAGCCGCGAGCTGCCGTGCAAGCTGGAGTTCATCTCGGAAAGCGGGCTTGCGCGTGTTCGGTTCATCTTCAAAGACAAGCGCTACACCACATCCAGCCACATCAGAATGATTGACGCGCTCCACGAGCTCAAAGTCAAACTGTACGAATACGGTTTTATCCTAAAGATTTGCAACTGCTGCTGCCATTTCCAATCGAACCTTGACGGCTCAACAAATATGCTCAAAGGCGTTTGCACAAACTATTACCCGAGCCCGTCAATAAGCGACCCGAAACAAACGCTCATCTGGAACTCGTGTACAAAATTCAGCCCCGCACCGCCGCCTGCAGGCAGTTTTATTGACGAGATAGCTCCCGATTAAGTAACGTCTGTTTTGGTATTATATCTTTTATCATATAAATCGACCCGCAAACAATCACCAGCGCGTCGTCTTTGGGCAGCTCTTGCAGCGAGCGGAATTTTTTGCCGTTGAACCTGCGCGATAAAACAGATTTGCCGCCCGGATCACGGTGCGAAAATTCATAAAAGTAAATATCATCTTCGGGCCTAAAAAGCGCGGATGCCATCTTCTCGTAATCCTTGTTTGCCAAACACCCGAAAACAAACCGGCGCGCCCTGTCAGGAAAGCACTCGTCCAAACTCTCGCGCAGCGCAGCTGCGCCGCCCGGGTTGTGGCACGCGTCAACAATGAGGTTTTCTCTCACCTGCTGAAACCGCGCAAGATGACAGGTTTTTTTAAGCCCCGCAGCAATTGTTTCATCCGGAATTTGCGGAAAAATTTTCTTTATAACTTCCAGCACAAGCGCCAAATTTTCCTTCTGGTGCGCACCTTTAAGCGGCGGGAGAAATTTTCCGGTTTCCATTTTCAATTTTCCACTTCGCACAACAGGACACCCCGGCTTTATAATCCCTTCTTTTTCGCGCGTGATTTCCTCCAAAGTTGTCCCGAGCCGCTCGGTATGGTCATAATCAATACGCGTCAGCACAGCGCAAAGGTTTGATTTAATCACGTTTGTCGCATCCAGCCTGCCGCCAAGCCCTGTTTCCAACACAACAACATCAACCTTGTTTTGCGCAAAATATTGAAACATCAAGACCGTCAGCGCCTCAAACTCGCTCAATTCCGGGTCGATCCGGCTCAGCTCTTCTTTTGCAATCGGCACGCCGTTTATTTTTATCCGCTCGGTGTAATCGTAAATGTGCGGGCTTGTGTAGAGCCCGACCTTGTAACCTGCCTGCTGCAAAACAGCCGCCAGCATCGCACACACCGACCCTTTACCGTTTGTACCCGCCACGTGGATGCATCCTAAACTGTCCTGCGGGTTGCCGAGCCGCTCAAGCGCCGCCGTTATTTTTTCTAAATTATACATTAGCGATCGCCTTCAACTGCGCAACAATTTTTTCGCAGCCGTCAAAATACGCCAGCGCCAGTGAGTTTTTTTTGACCTGCGCCAGACGCACCGGTTCAGAGAGTTCATCAATAAGTCTTTTCAACGATTGGCGCGTCACATCAGAGTCTTCAAGATAAAGCGCCGCACCGTGCTCAACCAGATAGTTGGCGTTTTTGCGCTGGTGGTCGGCCGCAGCGTGCGGATATGGCACAAGTACCGCCGCAACAGCGGATGCGCAAATCTCCGACAAGCTCAACGACCCTGCGCGCGAAACCGCGATGTCGCTTGATTTCAACACCCTCACCATATCTTCAAAATATGGCCGCACAATTAAATTTTTATCACACGCATACTCCGGATAAATGCTGATAAGCCGCTCTATCACACGCTCAAAGTTCTTTTTACCGGTTTGAAAAATCACCTGAATATTTTGGTGCGACAGTTCTTTCAACAGCTCAACCGCCGCATCGTTAATCGTTCTTGCGCCCTGCGAACCGCCCATAATGCATACGGTAAGCTTGTTTTCCAGCCCCAGCGCCTCGCGCGCGCTCTCCTGCGTCAAGGTTTTGAACGCGTCGCGGATAGGGTTTCCGTTAACGACGACATTTTTGTTGTTGATGAATTTTTTTGCACTTTCAAACGCGAGCGATACAACCGCCGCTTTTGACCCAAGCCTGCGCGTGACAAGCCCCGGCTGCGCATCGCAATCGTGCAGCATATACGGGCATCCCAAAACAATCGCCGCAATCAAAACAGGCGCCGACACATACCCGCCCGTGCCGAAAATCGCATCCGGCTTGTATTTTTTAATATAATAACCGGCCTTAAACGATGCCGCCAGCAGCTGCACACACCATTTCACAAACCCTGCCCCAAACTGACGCGGCATACCCTTAACATTCACCCCCAAAAAGTCATACCTTTTTTGTGATGCGATTTCAAACTCAAGATTTTTCGGGTTGCCAACATAATAAACCTGCGCGCTTTCTTCCAAAAGCGTATCAATCACGGCAATCGCCGGATATATGTGGCCGCCGGTGCCACCACCTGTCACGAAATATTTTTTGCGAGGCAACCCCATCATTTACCCCCCGCCGCCTGTCACGAAGTATTTAGACATTTGCACCCTCACCTTTAATCATCTTGATGCGCTTGCGCGAAATGTTCAACAAAATCCCGACCATCCACATAGACACAATAAGTGACGAGCCGCCGTAACTGATGAACGGCAGCGGGATACCCGTTGCCGGCAGGAACGAGCTTGCAACACTCATATTCATAAACGCCTGAAACCCGATTGAAAACGTTATCCCGACCGCCAGAATTTTTCCGTACATATCAGAGCACCGCGATGCTATCAAAAACCCGCGCTGGACAAACGTGAAGAACAACCCAATTAAAAGCACGCACCCGATGAACCCGAATTCTTCCGCGAGCACCGCAAAAATAAAGTCCGTGTGGCACTCCGGCAGATATTGGAGTTTTTGGATAGACGCCCCGTAACCTGTTCCCCACAACCCGCCGGCCGCAAACGCAATGAGTGACTGGATTATGTTGTACCCGGCTCCAAGCGGGTCCAAATCAGGGTTGAGCCACGTTTTTAGCCGCTGCAGCTGGTACGGCTTTATCAGCGTCGCCGCTGCAACAACAAGCCCTGCAATCCCCGCACCCAGCATCGTGAAAAACAATTTGAACGACCCGCCCGCACTCAAATACATCACAACCGTAGTTGCAAGCAGCAAAATCACCATACTTAAATTCGGCTGGATGAACACAAACGCAATAATCGCGGCTATCGGCAAAATCGCGAGCAGCCATTTTTTGCGCTCAAACAGGTTTGCGTTGCGTTGGAACGCGCTGGCAAAAAGCAGCACCAGCGCGGGTTTTGCAAACTCCGACGGCTGCAGCTGAAACCCGCCCAGCGCTATCCACCGTTTTGCACCGTTAATCGTCACTCCGAGCGGCGTAAAGTCAACCAGCGCAAGCAATGCAATAATAACCACCAAAACCATAACATCCCACTTCGGCAACTTTTTATAATCGTAATTCACGAAGAATTTCAGCCCTAAAAACCCGACCACAAAGCACCCGAGCTGGCGAAGAAGAAACTGCGCAGGGTTGCCGCCCTCATCCAAACATTTTGGCGCAGTCGCCGAGAAAATCGCCATAAACCCGATAATAACAAGGAATGTCACCACCAAAAGCAACGTTTTGTCAGGCGAGGACAGGATTACGCTCGGCATCGGTTCTTTATTTATCACTCTTGTTCGTCTAACCGACATAATCTTTGAACACCTTTCCCCTTTCCTCATAACTTTTAAACATATCAAAACTCGCGCACGCAGGCGATAGCAGCACCGCATCAGGGTTCAAGCTCACCGCAGCATCAATTGCCGCTTGCAGCGTCGGTGCGGTTTTTATGTTGCTAAACCCGCTTGCCGCAAGGTTTTGCTCAAACCGCGCAGCAGCCTCACCAATCAAAACAACGTTCGAGATGTGACCTTTAACCGCCTCGCAAAACCCGCTCAAATCCGTGTTCTTGTCCCGTCCGCCCGCAATCAGCACCACATCTTTATCCTGAAATGCTTTTATCGCAACGATTGCAGCCTCCGGATTGGTCGCCTTTGAATCGTTGTAAAAACTGATTTTGCCCTGCTTGCCGCACTTTTCCATCCTGTGCTCGGGCGGGGTAAATGACATTATTTTTTCGCGGATTTTTTCGTTTGGCACACCCTCAATTTTGGCGCAAATTATTGCCGCCTCAATGTTCTCGTAGTTGTGACGCCCGAAAATCGGGCAATCTTTTATGTCAATAATTTTTTCTTTGCCAAAATAAATTGCGTCTTTGTAATCCTGCACGCCGAACCAAAACACTTTGCCTGCCGGTTTAAAATCAGCTAAACTCTTGTCTGCCGCGTTCAACATGGCGTATTGCGCACGTTTAAACATACCCGCTTTCGCGTTGAAATAGTTTTCCAACCCCCCGTGCCAGTCAAGATGGTCCGGCGCAAAGTTCGTCCACACTGCGATTTTCGGCGCAAATGTCGGACTGAATTCTAATTGAAATGAACTGACCTCGCAAACGTATCTGTCAGTTTGCAGCTCTGACGGCGGCAGGCCATAGTTACCGCACGGCGTTTCACCGAGGATATGCGCCACAAGCGCCGTGGTTGTCGTTTTTCCGTTGGTACCTGTTATTGCAATCCACTCGCCGCCATAACGATATGCCAGCTCAATCTCTGAAATCAGCTCAATTCCCGCCGCATTGACCTTTTGCAAAATCTCACTGTGCGGCGGGATCCCGGGGCTCGTCACAACAAGCTCGGCGCCTTCAAGAAACGCATCGCTGTGCCCGCCGGTTTCCACCCGAACACCGTCAAGCTGCACCGGCTCTACATCGGCATACTCGCTCAAATAAACATCCCAACCTTGCGCCGCAAGAAGTTTTGCCGCCGCAATCCCGCTTTTTGACTGCCCCAAAACAAGCGCCTTACGGCCGCTGCAGCTATCAGGACTGTCTGCAAATTTACCCTTCACCGGATACCCCACTCAATTATCAACGCCGCCGCGCAAAACAGCACCGAAACAGCCGTGAATACCTTGACTATCTTAGCCTCCGACCAGCCGCAAAGTTCAAAATGGTGATGCAGCGGCGACATTTTGAACACACGTTTGCCCGTTGTTCTGTAACTGAATATCTGAATGATGACCGAAAGCGTCTCCAAAACAAACACCCCGCCAAGCAATATCAGCAAAATTTCAAACTTGCCCATCACGGCAAGCGTCCCGAGCAGCCCGCCAATCGCAAGCGAGCCCGTATCACCCATAAACACCTGCGCCTTGGGCGCGTTGAACTTCAAAAACCCGAGCAGCACACCGGCCGCCGCAGCCGCAATTATCGCAACCTGCGTATACCCGGTGAAAAACGCAATCAGCGCGCTCGCCACAAACACAGGCACCCCCGCCCCCGCCGCAAGCCCGTCCAGCCCGTCCGTTAAATTAAACGCGTTTGACGCACCCGTTATCACAAAAACCGCCAGCAGCGGATAGAACCAGCCTAATTCCACATGATACACCCCGACATCAATCCCCGTTTGACCTGACATCAACAAAAACGACACCGGCAAAAGCGCGATAGCAAGCTGACGCAAAAATTTACCCTTCGGTGAAAGCCCGTCGTTACCTTTGCCCTTCAATTTTAAATAATCGTCCTGAAACCCGGCAAACGTGTAAAATAACAGCGATAAAAGGATTATCAGCGCCTCGGTTTTGAGTTTTTGCGCAAGCAAAAGCGTAATCACAGCCGCCGCAACCAGCGCCGTCACCATAAACACCCCGCCCGTTGTCGGCGTCCCCTGTTTACTCGCGTGAGAGTGCGGCGCAAGCTCTTTTACATACTGGCCTATCATCCTTTTTTGCAAAAAATCAATATACGGCACCCCGAACAACAGGCACAGTATTAATCCGAGCAAAAACGCTATCGTTACCATAATCATTTGGAAAGTTCCTCTATTATCTGTTCAAACTTCATCGGGCGCGACGCCTTTAAGAATATTGTAGTGTTTTTGTCAAAATTTGCAAGAATGTAACGGGATATTTCGGCAATCGTATCAAAATGTTTGTCCCCGCCGATGTGCTTTGCAAGCTCACCAACTGTCAAGACGGAAAATTGAGAATTGAAAGTGGAAAGCTTTTTCCCGACCTGCTTGTGCAGCCCGGCCGCCTGTTCGCCCAACTCGCCCATATCGCCCAGCACCACAACCGAGTTCGGGTAAAGCTCAACAAACGCCTTCACCGCCGCTGTCATTGACTCCGGGTTGGCGTTGTACGCGTCGTTTATTATATTAAACCCGCCCGCGCGCACCTGCTCCCAGCGCTTTTCAATCGGTTTGTACGCCGCAAGCCCCGCTTTGATTTGGTCAGTCGTCATTCCTAATTTTAACCCCGCCTGCGTGGCGGCAGCGGTATTTTCAGCGTTAAAATCGTCCGCTGCCGGGTAAAAGATTTTTTCACCGGCGAAATTACAGTATTTGCGCAGCAGTTTACTGTCAAGCGCAATCAGCGTGCCTTTCAGGTATTTGGTGATTTCACATTTGGCTTTTGCTATATTCTCCACCGAGCCCAACCGTCCGATGTGCGCGCTGCCGACGTTTGTGATGATTGCAATATCGGGCTGCGCATATTTGGAAAGCAGCTCAATCTCGCCGGCTCCACGCATCCCCATCTCCACCACCAGCACCTGCGTGTCTTTTGGCATAGAAAAAATCGTCTGGCAAAACCCGACTTCGTTGTTGTGGTTGAGCAAAGTTTTGTGGACCTTAAATTTTTGCCCCAAAACCGAGGCGACCATCTCTTTTGTGGTGGTTTTGCCCGAGCTGCCCGTAATTGCAACAACAGTCGGCGCGATTTGTTCTTTACGCAACTTTGCAAGTTCAAGGTAGGTCATCAAAGTGTTTTCAACCTTGAAAGTCCCGGGGATGTCTTTTGTGGCGAACGCACCGGCAGCGCCTTTGTCCAGCGCGGTTTGGATATAGTCCTCGCCGTCAAAGTTCGCGCCTTTAAGCGGCAGATACCAATCACCGGGCTTAATCGTCCTCGTGTCGGTCGAAATGTTAAATTTAGCGGCGATATCCCTCAACTCCATACAAAAAATTATACCATAAATTAATAAATTTTAACACCGCGGCCTGTACCCCCTTGACTTGATGTTTTGAGCGCGTACAATTAGAGTTGTATATGGGTCAATCGTTCAATAAAACCGCATGGTTACGAAACCCGAGCAAGCCGAGAGTAAAAGGGCGGAGCCCGTACTCGTTAAAGGTAAGCTAACTAGCGAAAGGACAAAAAGATGTACGCAATAGTCGAAACAGGCGGCAAACAGTATCAAGTTGAGGAAGGACGTTACGTTGATGTGGAACTTCTCGGCGGCGAAAAGGATTCAAAAGTCGTATTTGACAAAGTAGTTATGATAGTGGACGGCGCAAAATCAAAAGTCGGAAAGCCTTATGTAAAGGGCGCATTGATTGAAGGCAGCGTTGTAAAACACGATAAAGACAAAAAAATTATTGTCTACAAACAAAGACCCAAAAAGGGTTACAGAAAAAAACAAGGTCACAGACAGCAGTTTACAAGAGTAATGATTGGCAAAATCAAGACCGCTGCGGCAAAAGAGACAAAAGAAGTAGCAGCAGAATAAATCGAAAGGACGTAGAAAATGGCATCAAAGAAGGGGGTCGGCTCCACCAAGAACGGACGCGACTCGAAAGCGAAACGGTTAGGCGTAAAGAAGTTCGGCGGGCAGGTTGTCAAGGCCGGTAATATCTTGGTGCGTCAGCGCGGAACTAAAATCCACCCGGGCGAGAATGTCGGCATCGGATCTGATGATACATTGTTTGCGTTGATTGACGGACAGGTAAAATTTGAAGCGCACAGGCGCGACAGAAAACAGGTGAGTGTTTACGCGGCGGCGTAACGGTTGCTTGTCGCGGGCAGCGGCCCGCGGTTTGAAAATTGAATTTGGGGGATTAGCTCATTTGGTAGAGCACCTGCTTTGCACGCAGGGGGTGAGGAGTTCGAATCTCCTATCCTCCACCATACTTTTTCTTTGGAGAAAGTCTTATCCGTACTTAAGTCTCCATTTGATTCCTCTTGATAGATTATTATGAAAAAAATATTAATAATTTTGGTTTTAATTCTTGGTGTGCAGGCATTTGCCGGCGAAATTCATCCCTGTATGAATTCTAATGATGCGCTGAAACTCTTGCAGGAAGGGAATGAGCGCTATATGAACATGCAATTCCAGCGTCCGCATATAAACAAAGAAATATTAGACGAGCTTGGAAAAGGGCAGCATCCTTTTGCCGTAATTATTTCATGTTCGGATTCCAGAGTGCCGCTTGAGCATATTTTTGACGCAGGGTTGGGCGACTTATTTGAAATTAAAAATGCAGGCAACCTCATTGATGACCACGTTGTCGGTTCTGTTGAATATGCCCTGTCGCATCTTGGTACAAAACTTGTTGTTGTCATGGGACACACATCGTGCGGATGCATTTCAACAGCTATTGAACACCCAAAACACCAAACCAAACAAGTTCACAGCCTAATAGACAGCGTAAAACCCTCAATTGAACTTGCGAAAAAACAAAAAGGCGATTTCAATATGAACATTACCAGAAACAATGCTGTCCGGGGTGCAAGATTGCTAGCTAAACAAGATAAAATAATATACGAATATATTAAAAACCATGAGGTTGTGGTTATCCCCGCATTGTATGACATAAAAACAGGAAAGGTTGAGTTTTATACAAAAGACAAAATCAACAGCAGCACCATGAGCCAAACTTATTTTGCGCAATAATTTATGAGAGAATTGTGCTGCCCGGAATAAATCCGCAAGATTAAATTAAAGGGACTTCATAGGAGTCCCTTTTTTCGTGTCCGCATTTTCTTGCACACAAAAACACTTGCAAATTATAAAAACTTATGAGAGAATGGTGCTGGCCGGACTAAATTTACCACGTAATTTTCTTTTAGAAAAAAGTATCGTACAAAAAAAGAGGGGGGTCATTGATGAGAAAAATAGCCATTTTAGTTTCGTTATTGTTTTGGGTGGGGAATTCGGTAGTTTTTGCAGAGCGCATGCAACTGACTGATCCCAAGGATAATGTGGTTGTTCCATATGAGCAGCAACGACCACTGACTGACCCAAAGGATAATATAGTTGTCCCGTATGAGCAGCAACGACCATTGACCAACCCAAAGGATAATATAGTCGTTCCGTACGAGCAGCAAAGGCCGTTGGTTGACTCCGAAAAAACAGCTGAGGACGCGCAAAAATGGGCTGATTTGGAAAAGTCCGGTGTTGAACTCATTAAAGGAGTTTCGGAAATTTTGTCACCAATAAATAGGTTGTTTGATTAATTTTGACCTATGAGAAAGTTGCTGCCCGGATTATGAAAAAACAATAATTTGTATTTTAACGGTTTTGGTGTGCGGCGCTTGGTCCGCGGCGTATTGTGCCAAGATGCTCCCCTTCTCGCAAACATCCGTACTCTCAAAATTGCTTGATCCCGACGCCAACCCCGATTTGTACAAGTTTTTTGCAAACCAGGCCGCACAGTTTTTTGCAGGGTTTAAGTTGAAAGACCCGGGGAACTCATTCAAAACTAAATGTGCGCAGCTTGTCATTGTTGACAAGAATATACTATTTGGTATAAAATGCACGTACGGGGGAAGTATTGTTTATGAAAACAGAGTACGAAAAAATGCTCTCAAGCGAATGGCATTTTTCTACCGGCGCTGATATGGAGGCGCTGAGAGACACCTGCCGCGCAAGGGTGAGAGAGTTTAATGCAAACCCGATACCCGAAAACGCCGAGAAAATCCTGAACCAAAAACTGGATAATGTTGTAATCGTTGAACCAATCAATTTTGATTACGGCATCCACACAAAAATCGGTAAAAATACTTTTATTAACATGAATTGCACAATTCTTGACTGCGCGCACGTTACAATTGGCGACAACTGTTTTCTTGCGCCGGATGTTAAAATATACACCCCAACCCACCCGGTTGACGTTGAAAAAAGAAATGCCGCGCTGGAAATTGCCTACCCGATAACTATTGAAAACAATTGCTGGATTGGCGGCGCGGTGGTGATTCTGCCGGGGGTTACAATCGGCGAAGGCTCAACCATCGGCGCGGGCAGCGTCGTTGTTAAAGACATCCCGCCAAACTCCGTTGCTGTCGGCAACCCGTGCAAAGTTGTGCGGAAATTAAAATAAATCCGCTGCGGTGCAAACTAACCCCGACGCTTATTTAAGCTCTCTGAATTTGTCGTGCGCTTTTATCAGCTTGGAATTGTTCTGGATTTCGTAAATCCGAACAAGCGCCCACTCGGCCGTGCTGTCGCACTTCTCGGCTGTAATGTCGCCTGAAACCACCCCGGCTCTCAACGATTTGTCTATCGTATCGTACAACTGCACCAATGTTCTGTTGCTCATCCGGTGTATCGGTCTGGAAAAATAATCCGCCAACCCGCCGGAATGATCTCTTAATGTTTCGTATAGTTTTATCAAAACGGTTTTTGTATCAGACAACTCATGCCCCAAGTAATCCACCACCTGCTCTTTTGTCCCATGTCTGTACACGTAAGTGCGCACCTTTTCTATATCGTCCTCGCTTGCTTCATGGATTATGGCAAAATCGTTTTTAATAATTGCGTTAATATAATTATCAATTTCTTTGGGCTCAACTCCCAGAGTTTTTGCCAGCAGGACCTTGTCGCCTTGTTTAGTGAACGAGTTTCTAAGCGGCCTAAAACGTACAAGCGGACGGTTTTGCATTATCATTTTAAATTCCGATTTTGTTATGGTTTCAGGCGCCAGTGTGTGCCGGATTACGTGTTCGTGCTGTTTTAAAAACTCGGTTTTTTGCACATCGGTAAGCTGGTTTGAAAGCAAGACCCTTCTAACCGAAGCGGGCGATATTGGTTCTATTCTCAAATCAGACATACGCACAGGATAACACATAACCGCGGCAAAAACAATTCCATGTTAACAATTATTTAAAATAATAAAAAGGCACCGAAGTGCCCTTTTGGTAATTACTTTTCCGGGCCGAACATGCCGGCGATTTTGTCTTTTATACCGTCAATACCGCTGCCCATTTTTTCGTGCAAAATATGCTCCAGCTCGTCGGCTACTTTTTTTACATCTTCAAGTGCAACACCGGTTTTTTCTGCAATTTTTTCCAAAATTTGTTCTTTGTTCATAGCTTTCTCCTATCTTTCCACACACCACTTTAAATTATTCCGGGCAAAAAGTTATTCCCTGAAAGCGGAATTTTTTATTAGACTTTCGTAGTAAATATCAGCTACGCCCACGCCTCAAAATCAGGTTCCTCGCAAACAAGGCAATGCAAGCCGCCTTCAAAATAGCCTAAATCATGTCTTATGGAACACTTGCCGTCATTTAACCAGTTGTCTTGTCCGCGCACAAAATACACATCCTCAACGTTTCCCAGCTTGTCTTTTAACTGTTGCTCAAACAGGTCTTCCAATTTTAAATCATCCGGATTGCTTGAGCTGGCACTGTTTGTAATATATCCAATCCTGCCGTCAGAGTGCTTGTTCACAACAGCGTTAATGAAATTTATGTCGCCTTTTTCACCATAAATTGCACCTATCCCAACCGGAATAAAACCTTGCCGGATAAGTACGGATTTCACCTGACCGGTGCTTGCCCAGCCCTCTTCTTTAATGCTGTCATAGTAACCTTCTGTCTTATCAAAAAGCTCGGACCAATAAAACCTTTCGTCGGAAGTTTTTGCGTTTTCGGCAAGATTTGCAAGGTTTTGCAGCGCACGTCTTGGGTTGTTTATCAAAACTTTCGGAAACCCGACCGGCCGCAAAAACATATCCAAATGGAAATTTGCCTGCGGAATAATTGAGACATTTTTTGCTTCAACACCGAATGTTTTGCCGATATCTTCCAGAGCGGCATCTTGATATTGGGCTCTAATTTGTTTACTAAAACCGTTCAAAGACTCTGCGCTATGTTTTATAAGATTAATCTCCGGCCGCTTGCATCCTTGATTAGACAAACTTTCGCATTGGTACAAAAGATCAGATTCGCCGGCCAACATGCAAGGTACGCCGTCTTTTTTACCCAAAAATACATTCCCGCCTTCAAACAAGTATGTTGCCGGTTCAACAATTTCCATACCGGTCATTTGCGAAAACCTTTCCACCCTTCTGTGATTGTTATCTTTAAACTTGCGATCAGAATATGTTGGAGTCAAGAACTTTGTGCCGACTCCGGGGACGATTACGCTTTTGTCTTTGAAGCGTCTGATGATTTTATCGTCCTGCCCCCAATGGTTGCAGTTGGATATGTCATACCCTGCAACATTGAATCCTTCGCGCCTGCCGATGTTAGTAAGCTGCTCCATAACAGCAGCTTGTTTAGGGAGCGTTACATCCTGCATAAACGAATTCTTTAAAGGCGCAGCATCATAGCCTTTGAAACTTGTTTGGTTAATTTGTACTTTTGACACTTTTGACAACATATCCGGTTTAAAAAAGCTGAAAACAAAAACTGCCCCCATGACAAAAAATTTTAATAATTTGTTACAATTTGCCGCCGGTTGTAAAAAAATATTAAGCCGCCGACCTCAAATTAGGCAATTCTTGATATTCACACAATTTAAAATTTGCATGAACGTATCAAGAATAGCCGACAATACCTATCAGCTCGTCAGAAAAATCACAAGCCAAAATGTCCCCGCAGATTTAGACTTTTATGTGCCGAAAACCGCCGTGAAATTTGACGAGGTTGAAGTTGCAAAAGACGGTTTGACCAAAAAAATTGTAACTTTTTTTGACGGGAACGAAACAATAGTCCAACGCAACGTCTTGGAAAACGACCGGATAACAACCCACAAAGTTTACAAAACTTATGTTAAAGAGTCGGGTCTGACAAACAGGCAGGTTGAAACTTATAAAAACCGCAACGGCAATTTGGAAAAAGTTGGGACAATGACACAAAACGTCGATAAATCCTCGGACAAGATACACGTAACCACCTTGTACAACAGCTCTCAAATCTCTGACGGCGGGAAAATAAAATGGCAATGCGAGCAACGAGATGCTCAAGGGCGCCGGATAAATGCCGAGTTTACGGACGACGGCAATGGCCTTGTGACAACAGACAGCGTTGCTCTGCGTAATGTTGACCCTGTTACCGTTAATCCCTTCGGGGACGATATTAATACTCTTGACGGATTGAAAAGTGATGAGTTTTTATTTTACAGGATGCTGCCCGGCGAACAAAAAACCGTTGCGTTGACAAAACATTTTTTACGCAAAGAAGGGCTTCAAGATCTTGATATAGCTGTAATACCAAATTCTGACAAAATGAAAAACTCACCAAATCTGGGAGTGTTTTGGCCTTCCTCCGGCATAATTGAATTCCAAAATATACCGAGTATTGATACCATGGCGCACGAAGCAGCACACGCAAAACAGTACGGATTGATTGGACGATTGAAGCGAAATACTTGGTTTACTCCGTATCAGGAAGAGGTTCAAAACTCGTTGGGCGGCAAAAAGAAAATGTCCAAGGAAGAAATCAGGCAAGCAAAAAAGTACGTAAAAGCAGACCGAGAATATCCTACACCAACGCAACGGTCTAAAAATAACGACCTGTATCAGTTCAATATTTTAGAAGTTGACGCGAATAAAGCAGGCCAAGAAGCACAAAAATTGTATAACAAATCAGGCGTAGCCTTTAATAACTTTTTTGATGAGTGTACACCAAGTTTGGACTCGTATCTGGTGCCTTTACATGAACTTTGATACCGCGCGCTAACGCCTAAACCTAATCCGTTTCCTGATATCTTTCCAACTGTTTTTTGCGCAGGATTGACTCAAAATCCGATATGCTTTTTTGGTACACCTCGTAATTTTTTTCGTGCAGCCTGTCGATTTCAGACTGGATAATATCTATTTGCGCAGCCTGCGTTTCCGGTTCCAAATCAGCAAGTTTCAACCGGTCAATCTGCCACTGCTTTGCCTCGATTTCCGCCTGGATTGCCTCAGACTGCGTCAGCCCGTCAATATGAATAGCCTGCGCCTTGATTCTTTGCTTTTTTGAAAGCTTTAACTTCGGGTACACCCGCTCAAACTTGTCCCAGCACGGCATAACTTCAACATCTGCAAACACCGCGGTTTGCACCAGCAAAAGCAATAGCGCATAAGCAAATACCCTTTTGGCTGCCATTAATTTTCGCCTATTTTATAAATACCGGCGCTGAATACCGATATTAAAATAGCACCGAAAAACGCCTGCCAAAACCCGTCCACCGAAAATCCCGGCGCAATGTGACCTGCCAGTATCAACAAAAACGCGTTCAAAATTAACCCGAAAAGCCCGAGTGTCAGCACGTTTATCGGCAGTGTAATCAGCTGCAGCACCGGTTTAATCAGTATATTAATTAACCCCAAAATAACGGCCACAAACATCGCGCCCATAAAACCTTCCACCGAAATTCCCGGCATAACCCACGCCACAAACACGATTACAAAAGCATATAGTACCCATTTTATTATTAAATCAAGCATACGTTCAGTATAAAATTTAAAAATACTTTTTCATCGCCGTTTTGGGCTAGACTCCGCGGCGGATTTTTTAAAAAACCAACCTAACCCCGATTGCAATCAGCACCAGCGCACCTGTAATTTCAAGCGGTTTCGGAGCGAGCTTTTTGAAAAACACGCCGAGTGCAAACCCCGCCACCGAGTTGATAAACGTCACAACCCCGATAATCACCGCCGGCATAAATATCGGAATTTTTAAAAGGTAAAGCGAACTGCCGGCAGCGAGCGCATCAATGCTTGTCGCCAGCGAGAGCAAAATTATCTCGCGAGTGCAGATACATTTCGCACCGGTTTGTTTTTCACCAAACGCGTCCAGCAAAAATTTTACACCCAAAATAATAAATATCGCACCGGCAACATAATGCGCGTAGGTTTCAATATAAGAAAACACGGCGCGCGCCATAACACCGCCCACAAGCGGCATAAAGAACTGGAAGAACCCGACCCCTGCCGCAAGCAAAACCGCGGTACGCACACGATTTTTTATCGTACAAAGCCCGTACGAAAACGATATAACCGCCGCATCAATCGACAGCGCCAACGCCAAAAGAATTATTTCTAACAAAAGCATTAGTTTATTTTAACACAAAAAACCCGCTTTCGCGGGTCTTTTTTTTAATGAACTTTGAATTCTTTTTGGATTTTTAGTTTCCCGTTTTGCACCGAAGTGTTTTGAGAAACATCGCGTTTGATGCGTTTTATTTCGTTATCGCTTGCCGCAAAACTCCTTGGGTTGTACCGCGGTCTGAATCTGGTATCAATATCTTCATCAACTTCATCGTCTTTCCATTCACCGCTGGTGGCATCTTGCCCGTCAAGGTTCGCCGCTGTATCGTCATCGGTTGCGTTGATACCGTCCTCACCCGGCGGAACTGTCGGCGGGGTTGTACCACCGTCATCGTCGCCAGGCGGAACTACAGGTGGAGTTGTTCCTCCGTCATCGCCAGGTGGAACTATCGGCGGAATTGTTCCTCCTTCGTCATCACCCGGCGGAACTATCGGCGGTTTTTCATCATCAGGGATGTTAGTCCCGCCGCTGCCGGTGTTTTTGCCTTTCGTGAATACTATCCGGCGCTTGTTTGTATCAACTTCAAGACCGTCTATATATTCCATAACTTTTAAACTCTTATTCGGCTGATTAAGTTTAACATCATGAATTGTTTTACCCTCGGTATAGGCCGAAACATTACCGATATTAACATTTTTCAAATCATAACCGCCTTGACCGTTCTTGTAATTGTGGTTTGAAAAGTGGACCTCATCCGATTTCAAGCCGTGAATAGTAATATTTTCCATGCTCTCTGCGATAAATTTTGGCGCTGTGATATGGTTTGAGCCGTTAAGGTTTTTAATATTCTGCATCATAAGAACATTACCCGCGGTTAAATTATTGGCTGTCGCGTTGCCGTTCGCGGTAATGGTCATATTATTTCCCGCAGTCAAACCGTTAATGTTGCTGATATTATTTTTTACATTTATATCCACATTATTGCCGGCTTTTGCGTTGTTAATATTCAAACCGTCGTTCGCGTTGATTTTAATATTATGCTTCGCGGTCAGGTCATTAATATTAGAGTTATTATTTACGTTTATATCAGCGGATGACACATTTGCTCTGTTCATATTGACGGTATTTGCATAAAGATAAAGCTGCCCGCCAACAACCGCTGAGTTCGTTGCTTCTACGTTCGCGTCCGCAACAATGATTTGACCGTTGTTTGAAAAATTTGTGTGCTCAAAATCTTCGCGTGCACTTGCGCCGGCTGCAAAGTTTACGCCGTCAGCCGATACCATACGGACCTTACCGCCCGCAAAAATGTCGGCGCCCATCACATCAATGTTTGGAGCAATGATGTTTAAGTCATTATTAACTCTAAACACCGGAGCCATACCGTTGCTGATGGTAATTCTGCCGTTGTTGTTGGTATTGGTTGTTGTTATTCTACCGTTTTTTTGGCCGTCCCAGTTGACATCGTGGGTTGTCAGCGTCGCGCTGCCAGTGTCAACTTGAATAACCGCGCCATTGTTAAAAATCATACCGTTCGGGTTGGAGATAATCAAATGACCGCTCTCACCGCTGGTCGAGACCGTACCTGCAAACTTTGAAACACCGCCGGTTACCTTGTTCACAACAACCTGGCCGTTCTGTGTAAAATTAAAATCAAGTCTTTTTCCTGCGCCGACGTTCAGATAATCCCATCTGACAACGTTACCGTTGCCCGTGACGCCAATCTGCGCATTTGTCCCTGTGTTCTGGTTGACAGTTGCGCCGCCCAAATCATTGATTTTTGCACCGTAACCGCCGGATCCGCCCTGGAAAATCTCCGTCGCGAAAGCAGGCGTAAATATAAAAGCTGCCATGACGGCCGCCAAAAAGCTCTTCTTCATAATTTCCCTCTCTTATACCGTATCAGACGAAAGCAAATTGTAAAAGTTCCGTAATAAATCCAAAGTTTCGGTCGGGTTTTTACGATAACAAATATATGAGAGTTTTGTGTATAATTTTAGCTGTATTTTTCAGCATAAACTGCGTTGGTGCGTACGTGACCGACGACAGCCAGAATCGTTGCTGCGGCCAAAATCCTTGACCTGCAAACGCTTGAACAGCTCAAAACAACTCAAATCCTGTTTTACGAGCTGGGGTTTATTTCATACGAATATAAAGACCACTACGCGCTGACAACAGAGGACAACCCCGCCATTGAGCAGGAGGCGGACGACGTGCTGTACATCCCCTGCACGAAAGAGCTGCTCATGCCGTCGCTCGAGGTGGTTCCCATGCAGCTTTTAGGCTATTACATCGCGCTCGCGCGCGGCTGCGATATTGATAAGCCGCGAAATTTAGCAAAGTCGGTGAC